>Ga0307408_100000108_pt1 | contig 91363 bp, 122 predicted proteins | sample 322Cmetagenome_FD_202116 | JGI IMG/M metagenome (GOLD analysis project Ga0307408, IMG submission 202116) | Maize rhizosphere microbial communities from greenhouse at UC Davis, California, United States - 322HYB-C-3 | ecosystem: Host-associated > Plants > Roots > Rhizosphere > Soil | place... | reverse complement strand
CATCATTCGCACACCCGCGCACGACCCGCGGCGCGACCCCACTCCCGCGGGCGTGGGACCCGCCGACATCAGCGTCGCGCTGGCCCCGCCCAAGCCGACGCTCACGCCCGACGAGTTCCTGGTCACCGAGGGTTGGAACCGGATCTTCGACGCGGCGCTCAAGCGCGAGGACGTCCTGGCCTTCACCGTGCGCCAGTCGGGAGTGGTGGTACGGTTGACGGACACAACCATCGAGATTCCTAAGATTCTCGCCGAACCCGAGCGGGTCGCGCACCTCTGCAAGAAGTGCCGAACGCTGAGCTCCGGCGACAAGCTGACCGGCCGACTGTGGAGGTGCGACTCATGCCAGGAGATCGCGGCGTACTAGCGCCGCATCCGATCGCGTTCGCCGATACGATCACCCGACGGTGCGCGCGCTGTCACCGCGACCAGCCGCCGTCCGAGTTCTACGCCCGCCACGCGGGTGAGCCGCCCACGTCATCATACTGTAAGACGTGCACCGCGGTCGTGACGCACGCCCGCTGGCGGCGGCGCAGGTCCGAGATCGAGGCCGCGGCGGTCGTGCGCGCGGTGGAGCTCGTGTCGTCCGGCGCGGCGATCGACTTCGCGCACGAGCCGATCGCCGTGCGGTTCGCGCTCATCGAGCTGCTGGACATTCCGGGCCGCACCGTACCGGAGGTCGCCGCCCGCGCGGGCTGCTCCACGGGCACCATCTACCGGCACCGGCGCGAGCGCATGGTGCGCGACGTGCAGACGAAGAGGACGTAGATCGCGTGTGGTACGGTCGATCCAGGCGGTCGGCCGTACCCACCGACTCACCGCAAGTGAAGAGGACACGACGTGCTTATTCTCTGTGACGGAGCGGACGGCGTCGGTAAGACGACGCTGATCCAGCGCATCTCCGAGTACCTGGCCAAGCACCGACCCGACGACACCGTGGAGGTCTGGCACCGGGGCCGGCCCACCCAGCACCCACTGGACGAGTACGTGGTTCCGCTGCTGGGCTACCGGCCCGGGCGCAACCACCACATCATCTGTGACCGCTGGCACTGGGGCGAGCGGGTGTATCCGCGCGTGAAGAACCGCGAGTCGCTCATGGATGACGCCGTCTTTCGGTACACCGAGCTGTTCCTCCGGTCGCGCGGCGCGCTGGGCGTACACCTCTGGCGCGACCACTTGGAGATCCAGGACGTCTTTCGTGACCGCGGTGAGTTTGTGATCCCCGAGTCTGAGCTCACGACGACGCAGAACCTCTTCGCCGCCGTGCGCGCGACGTCCGATCTGCGCAGCGTCATGGTACGCCTCGACACACCGGACCTCGTCGAATACGTCGTGGCCGAGGGGACGCGCGCCGAGAGCCCCGCGCGCATCCTCAACGACTTCGTCACGTACATCGGACCGCCCGCGGTCGACGCGCTGCTCGTTGGCGACGTGCGTGGCCCCGGCAGTCGCCACCCTTTGGGCACGGCATTCATGCCCTACCCGTCCACGTCGGGCGCGTACCTCGGCCGCGCGCTGCTGGCGCGGCTCCATCGCCTCGATGGACTGCGCGTTGGCATCGTGAACGGCTGTGACGTCGACTCGCTGCCCCGGGTCCTAGGCGTCGTCCAGCCAAGCAGCGTTGTGACGTTGGGTGCCAACGCGCGCGAAGCGTGCGCCGGTCTTCTTGGCTCGCATCCCGTCGGCGCCGTGCCTCACCCGCAGTACGTGCGCCGCTTTCACCACTCGCATCACGCGGCGTACGGCGACGCGATCGTCGACGCGCTTCAGACCGGAAGGGACCTGCGCAAGTGGCGACCGTAGTGTACATGGAGGACGGGCCCAGCGGGTACCGCCGCCTGGTGGAGCTGGTTCACGACTCCGGGGTCAAGCGCGCGCCGCGTGGCGAGGCGACGCGCGACCTCGGCTTGACGGTGATCGAGGTGGAGAACCCGCGACGCGCGTTTCCACTGGGCACCGGTCGCGGTCTCAGTCGGCGCGTGGCCGCAGCGGAGGCCGTCCAGCTCGTTGGCGGGTTCTCTGACCCGGATCTACTACCGCCGTCATTCGACCCGTACAGGGAGGCTGACGGCCGGTTCTGGGGCGCGTACGGCGACCGCATCGGATACCAGCTGCTGGACGTCGTGGCCAAGCTCAAGCGCGATCCCGCGACGCGACAGGCGGTGATCCAGCTGTGGAAACCCGAGCTCGACAACGTTCCGTTCAAGCACGACTACCCGTGCACGCTGAGCATCGGGTTCTCGGTCGACGACGCGGGCCACCTGGCCGTCGACGTCGTCATGCGGTCCAGCGACGTCTGGCTGGGCATCCCGTATGACTTCTTCCAGTTCACGACGCTGCAGCTGACGGTGGCCACGCTCATCGGCCGCGACGTCGGCGCGTACCGGCACACGACGCTGTCGCTCCACCTGTACGAGCGCGACATAGACAAGATCAAGACACTTCACAAGCGACCGGAGGTCGTGGAAGATGACTCATTCCCCGGAGGACTGGCGCGCAACGGTGACTCGGCTCTTCTGGCCAAGCAGCGCTGCCGGCGACTTCCCTACGTCGACGGGCACTACCTCCCCGGCGAGCATTGGTTCCGGAACGCCCTCACCGGCAGCCGGCGTGACTGACGTCCGAACGTCGTGGGATGACACCTGGCTGCTCGTCGCGTCCGCCGTCGCGTGCCGCTCACTCTGCTCGCGCGACCGCGTCGGTGCGGTCATCGTGGACCAGCGCAACCGCATCGTTGCCACAGGGTACAACGGACCGCCTGAGGGCTTCACGCACAACGGCCAACGATGTACCGAGTGGTGTCCGCGTGCCATGGTCGCGGACGCCGCACGACCGGTACTCGGGGCAGGCATGCCGGATCAGCGGCGCGGTCTCGCGGCGGACTACTCCGACTGTCCGAGCCTACACGCCGAGGCCAACTCGCTGATGGTCTGCGAGCGGACGGTTCGCGAGGGTGGTACGATCTACGTGACGAGTCACGTCTGCCTGAGCTGCGCTAAGCTCATCGCGAACTCTGGACTCACACGTGCGGTCGTCCAGCCGCGACACGAGCACGCGCACCGCGACTCGTCATCGGGCTATGCGTTCCTTGAGCGCTGCGACATCGAGGTAGAGGTCCGAGATGTGCTGTGACACGTGCTGCACGTATGAGTGTGACCGTGAGCACGTGGACGATCCCGAGTACATACCGTACTTTCCGGATGCCGCTGAGATCCACGCACTCGTTACGGATGCTGTCGAGCACTTTGACTTCGCGCGCTACGGGGCGGTCGTGACACCGATGCGTCCTGGATCATTCGATGCGCGCACAGCGACGTGGCGCCGCGAATTGATCATAGAACTTACGCACGAGATCATAGGAGCGTTCATTGAGTCTCGATGACGTCCAGGTTCACCTCGTCGACTCGACCGATGCGGTCGCCGAGTTCATGCGCTGGCTGGGCGAGTGGCGTCCCGACAACGAGATCGGCTGCGACACCGAGTCCACCGGGCTGAACAAGCAGACCGACGTCGTGCGAACCGTCCAGTTCGGCGACCTGCGTCACGGCTGGACGATTCCCGTGGACGACTGGAAGGGCGTCATCAAGGAGGTCTTCGCCAAGTTCGACGGAACGTACGTCGGCGCGAACTGGCCGTTCGATGATGCCATGCTGCGTAACAGCGGCATCGAGCCGCCGCCGCGAAGTAAGATCCACGACACGCGGCCCATGCACCATCCGCTCGAGTCGACGTACTCCACCGCGCTGAAGAACCTCGCCGCGCGCTACGTCGACCCGCGCGCGGGCGCGGCGCAGAAGGAGCTTGACGACGCCATCAAGGTGTACGGTTGGGATAAGATACCCGTCACCTTCCAGCCCTACTGGGTGTACGCCGCACTGGACCCGGTGCTCACCAAGGGCGTGAAGGACGCGATCTACCCGCGCGTGCAGGCCGAGTGTCCGAAGGCGTACGACCTCGAGCTCGCGACGTCGTGGGTCACCAGTGACATCGAGCGCTACGGTATTCACGTGGACGCAGAGTACACCGCGACGGCGCTCCGTAAGTTCGACGACCACGTGGCCGAGTCGGGCAAGTGGGTGAAGGATCAGTACGGGATCTCCGCCGGGTCGAACCAGGGTGTCGTAAAGGCGCTCAACGACGAGGGCTATGAGTGGACGAAGCGGACCGCGTCCGGCGCGCCCGCCCTCGACAAGGAGGTCCTCGCCGGGATCGACCACCCACTGGCGCAGACGGTGCTGCTGCGGCGGCAGCTCCAGAAGCTATCACAGACGTACCTGCGTCACTTCATCGACGAGCGCGACGCGGCCGACCTCATCCACTGCTCGATCAACTCGATCGGCGCGCGCACCGGCCGCATGTCCGTCCAGCGGCCCGCGCTGCAGACGCTACCCCGGCGCAGCGAGAAGAACCGCGCGGCGATCACCGTTCGCAACTGCATCTCCGCACGGCCCGGTCACACACTGCTGATGTGCGACTTCGACCAGATCGAGATGCGCATCCTCGCGTACCTGTCGCGGGATGAGGCCATGCTCGCCGCGTTCCTCTCGGACGCGGACTTCTTCACCAGCATGGCGTGCCAGCTGTACGACCTCGAGTCGATGGCGAAGAGCGACTCGCGCCGCCAGCTCACGAAGAACTCCATGTACGCGAAGTCGTACGGCTCGGGCATCGCGAAGTTCGCGCTCACCGCGGGCATTCCCGAGGCGGAGGCTAAGATCTTCATGGAGCTCGTGGACGTCACGTACCCGGGCATTCCCAAGTTCATCCGCGACGTTAACAGCCTCGTCATGACGCGGCGCCACCAGGAGGGTGAGGCGTACGTGCGCTCGCCGCTCACCGGTCGCAAGCACGTGGGCGACCGCAACAAGGAGTACGCCCTGGTGAACTACCTCATCCAAGGACTCGCCGCCGAGCTGTTCAAGATGAAGGTCCTCGAGGTTGACGCCGCCGGCCTGGGCCAGTGGCTCACCATGCTCGTGCACGATGAGGTCGTGCTGGACGTTCCGAACGAGCACGTGGTCGACGCGGTCCACACGCTGGAGCGCGTGATGAACGACGCTGACGTCCTCGCGCCCGTGCCCGTGTCGGCGTCGGTCTCGTTCGGCCAGCGGTGGGGTGAGAAGTCCGACTGGAACGCGAGTCTGTGGCGGGAGTCGCTTCGTGCCGCCGCTTGACTACGTGCGGGTGATCGGCTGCGACCCCGGCACGACGACGGGTCTCGCGCTGCTGCGTCGTGACCGGCTCTACCAGGTCACCGCGACGTTCGGCGAGGTCGAGCCGATGCTGTGGTCGTGGCTATCATCCGACGTGTCTACGATCGTCGCGGTGGAGCGCTTTGTGATCACCGTTCACACGGGTAAGAAGACGCAGCAGCCCGACGCGCTCAAGGTGTCGGGCGTCATTCAGAACCTCGTCGAGCGCACGGGACACCACACGCTCGTGTATCAGAATATGTCGGACGCGAAGAGGCTCGCGCGGCCCGATCTCCTGCGCGCGCTGGGCTGGTGGAAGACGGGGCGCGCCGGCCGTCACATGAACGACGCGGCCGCGCAGGTCTTTAAGGCGGTGGTCGATCACCACCCCGCGTGGGTTCATCAGAATGTCACGCCTGATATAATCTAGGTAGCTAAGCGATTAGAGATCAACGACCAACGATGAGGGGAATCTAGTGGCCACAGCAGCTCTGACCCCCGAGGGCGATCGCATCGCCGTGTACACCGAGTACCGTGAGAAGGAGTTGATCAAGTCCGTTCCGGGCTCACGCTGGAACGCAGCGGCGACCCGCTGGGAGCTGCCGCTCGCGTGGGCGTCGTGCGTGACGATGCGCGGGATCTTTGGCGACCGACTCACCGTCGACCAGTCCCTCCACAACTGGGCGTGGCATGAGCGCACGACGCGCATTGACCCATCACTCGATCTTCGTGAGGTGACAGAGCTTCCCGAGGGTGAGGGTGACGTTCGGCTCTACCCGTTCCAGCGGGCGGGCGTTAAGTGGCTGGACGTCGCAGGGTCTGGACTCTTGTGCGACGACATGGGCTCAGGAAAAACTGTGCAGTTGTCCATGATGCTCAACAACCTGATCATGGACGAGAAGGACGTGCTTCCCGCCGTCGTCATCTGTCCCAACTCGACAAAGCGTCCGTGGCGACGCGAGCTGTCTAAGTGGTGCACTGGCGCGACGCCCTACGTTCTCGAGGGGTCCATGGCCCAGCGGCGCAAGATCATCGCGTCCGCCGTCGACGACCCGACCGCCGTCTTCATCGTGAACATCGAGTCGCTGCGCCAGTTCACGCGGCTCGCGCCCTACCCGTCGGTGGCGCTGCGTAAGTGTCGCGAGTGCGACCCGGTGAGCGGTGGCGAGACGGTCACCGCGACGCAGTGTGAGACGCACGTGCGCGAGTTCAACCGCATCCCGTTCAAGACCGTGATCTTCGATGAGGTGCACCGCGCTAAGGACCCAAAGTCCAAGCAGACGCGCGCGTGGTGGGCGGTGGCGCACCAGCCGACGGTCACCACCAACTGGGCTGCGACCGGCACTCCCATCGCCAAGCACCCCGGTGACCTGTGGTCGATCGCGCACGGCGTTCGACCACTGGACTTCCCCACCAAGTCCAAGTTCATCGCGCGCTACGCGCTGCAGTCGTGGAACTCATTCGGCGGCATGGAGATCGTCGGGCTCAACCCCGCGACCCGCGATGAGTTCTTCGCGATCCTCGACCCGATCTTCCGGCGCATGCCGAAGGACCTCATCCTGCGGCACCTGCCGCCGAAGATCCGAACCCAACGCTTCGTGCAGCTGACCAGCAAGCAGCGCAAGGCGTACGATGAGCTTGCCGGTCGGCTGCTGACGCGCCTCGACGACGGCACGCTGCTCGTCGCGGCGAACAACCTCACCGCGCACGGTCGGCTGCTGCAGCTGTCGTCGTCGTACGCCGAGATCATCAAGGGCGATCCCGAAGACCCGCGCACGTGGCAGGTCCGACTGAAGGACCCGTCCCCCAAGATCGATGAGGTCATCAGCATCCTCGGCGACCTCGATCCCGACAAGCAGGTGGCGGTCTGCGCCGCATCACGCCAGCTCATCGAGCTGACGGCCCAGCGCCTGGAGAAGGAGAAGATCTCGTACGGCATCATCACCGGCAAGGTGACCGAGGCCGAGCGCGATCACCAGCTCCAACAGTTCCAGGAGGGTAAGAAGCGCGTCATGCTCTTCACGATCGCCGCGGGTGGCACCGGCCTGACGATGACGGCGGCCAGCACGATCATCTTCATGCAGCGGTCGTGGTCGATGATCGAGAACAAGCAGGCGGAGGACCGCGTTCACCGCATCGGGTCGGAGATCCACTCGTCGATCAACATCATCGACATCATCGCCGAAGAGACCATCGAGGAGACGCACCAGCTGCCTAAGCTCTACGAGAAGCTCGAGCGGCTCGAAGAGATCGTGCGCGACAAGGAGACGCTGCGCAAGGCCGGGCTCAGCACGCTCGAGCTCGACAACGAAGAGACCATGATCATGGCATCCGTCATCTGAGGAGGCTGTATGGTGCACAGTGGAGTCGTCGACGGGGTGCGGCGCATCTCGAACTCGGAGATCCAGTCGTTCAAGTCGTGCCGCCGCCAGTGGTGGCTGGCGTGGTACCGCGGGCTGCGCTTCAACTACGAGGTGCCGATCGAGAAGAAGCACAACGGCGACCGCATCCACAGGGCGCTGCAGCCCTGGTACGTCCCCGAGGGCGTGCCTCGTGTCGACCCCCGGGAGGCGCTCGAAGACGCCATCAGGGAGGACCGAGGGGCGTACAACGAGTACCTGAACGCGAGCGGTCGCGGCGACTCAGCCGAGGACACCGACGAGTGGGTCAAGCTCGTCAAGCTCAACGACCTCGAGCGCATCATGATCGAGGGGTACATGGAGTGGGTCGAGGCCGAGCACGTCGACGAGAACCTGGAGATCGTCGCGTCCGAGACGTACCTCGAGGTCCCCATTCCCGGGTTCGCGCTGGACGTTCGCGCGGTCGGCAAGATCGACGTGCGGGCGCGCTTTCGGTCCAACGGCCAGCGCGTGTTCATCGACCACAAGACCGCGGACGTCGCGCCGAAGCTCGACGACCTCGAGCGCAACGAACAGATGCAGTACTACGAGCTGCTCGAGTACCTCACACCCGGCGAGGAGGCGTGCACGGGCGCGCTCTATAACGTCCTGCGCCGGGTGAAGCGCACCGCGCGCGCCAAGCCGCCGTTCTACGAGCGGCACCTCATCACGCATAACCGGCACCGGCGGAACGCGTTCTACCGGCGGACGATCGCGACGGTGCGCGAGATGCTCACCGTCGAGGCGGCGCTCGATGATGGCGTCGACCCGCTCGACATCATCCACATGCGGCCGTCGCGCGACTGCGGGTGGCAGTGCTCGTTCGCCGCGATCTGCACGATGTTCGACGACGGGTCGCGCGTGGAGGACCTGCTCGCGCACCACTACGTCGTTGGCGACCCGCTGCACTACTACGGCGACATCATCGACAAGACGAGGAATGGGGAGGCGTAGATTGGGAACGAACCACCTGCGAAGCGCGTTCCAGCGCGCTTTGATTATGGCGCAGCTGGCGCAAGACCGTCAAATCTTGGGTGAGCTCGTACGCTCGGGCTGGGTGGGTGTCGCCGAGACAAAGACGCTCTGCGTCGCGTGTGGTGGTGACCTCGACGTCGGCCAGATGTACGAGAAAGCCCACTTCGAGAACCGACCCGGGTGGTCTCGGTACGTGCACGCAGAGTGCACGAACGCGCAAGAGTTGATCGATGACCTACGTCGTGGTCAGCATGCGGACCTCGTGATGCACAGCTTCGTCGGCCAGGGTGGTGGTCGATGTGAGCGCTGCGATAAGCGCTTCGCGAAGGCCGAACAGGTGTACGAGGTGCGTCCCTTCGGAGACGTGCCGCTCGAGGGTAAGATCTACCAGCGCTGCTGCAAGGAGTGTGTGAGTGTCTTCAACTAGTGGCGCACAGTCTTCGACTGTGACCATTTTGGATGAGGCGACGCTGTCCATCCTCATCCACGCACCGAGTAAGATCGGCAAGTCCACGCTGTCCAGCACCGCGCCCCCGCCGGTGCTGGTGCTCGACGCGGAGGGCGGCTGGCGCTTCATTCGTGAGGCGGGCTTCCAGTCCGGCCGGCCACTGCGCAAGATCTTCTGGGATCCGAACGCGGGCCCGCCGCCGCGTCACGACGGCGCGTGGGACGCGTGCATCGTCACCGTCAACAGCTGGGGCACGCTGCGGCGCGTCTACGAGTGGCTGCTGACGACGCCCCACGACTTCCGGTCGCTCGTCATGGACTCCATCACCGAGGCGCAGCGGCGGTGCAAGGAGAACATTAAGAGCGACGGCCAGATGCAGATCCAGGACTGGGGACGTCTCCTCACGGAGATGGACAAGCTGATCCGCGGCTTCCGCGACCTGGTGCTGCTTCCCAACAACGTCCGTGTCGCGGTGTTCCTCGCCGAGACGAAGGAGCACATGGGGCGCTGGCGACCCTTCATGCAGGGCCAGATCGGCACCTCGCTCCCCTACTGGATGGACGTAGTAGGGTACCTGTATGTGGACAGCGAGCTCGATGAACACGGCCAGCCCACGGTGCCCGTCCGCAAGCTTCTCGTCGGGCCGAACCCGACGTTCGAGGCGGGCGAGCGGGTGCAGGGCGTTCTCGGTCTCACCGTCAACCAACCCGACATCACCACCATCGTGAACACCATCTTCCCCCACCCCACCGGCGACACCGAACCCAGCGCGACGAAGGGCTCTGACAAGTGACATCGTTCAACTTCGGCGACCTGTACAAGGACGCGACCACGCTCGTGACCGGCACCTTCGACGGCCTCGTGGCCGAGTCGAAGCTCGACCAGTCCTCCAACGGCAAGCCGATGATCCGCGTTAAGCTGCAGGTCGAGGGTGGCAAGCACCACGGCAAGACCTTCTTCACGCAGTTCGTGATCTCGGTCGACAGCCCGGCGGCGCTCCGCATGTTCTTCGGCAACATGAAGGCCTTCGGACTCGACGGCCCGTACTTCGACCAGAACCCCGCGCCGGAGCAGGTCGCCGCCGCGCTGCAAGGCAAGCGCTGCCGGTTCACCGTCGGCGTGCGCGAGTGGCAGGGCGTCGACCGCGAGAACGTCGAGAAGGTCGAGGCGCCGCTCGCGGGCAACGTAGGCCTCCCGGTTCCGGGCGCCGTTGGTCCGACCGCGGCCGGCGTCCCGAGCCCGTCTGCGGGCATTCCGACGCCTGCCGCGGACGTTCCCAAGCCGGCCGCGGGCGGCGGCTCGGCGGTTCCACCCCCGCCGTCCCCCTTCTAAGCTCAGGGTGACTTGATCAAGCGCCGGCGTCCTGGTACGTTGACCACGTCCCGGGTCGCCGGCGTTCACCCGGACACGACACTGATGAGGTCAGATGATCATTCTGTACGGAAAGCTCGGAAGATCAATGCCGCTCACTCTTGACAAGTGCGGCACGCTCGGCGGCGACGTCGAGTGCGTGCCCGTCGTCAAGGCGCTGGCGGAGCGTCACCCCGACGACACGTTCATGCTGTTCGGCCGCAACTCCGGCGAGACGGCCGCCGAGGCCGAGCTGCCCGGCAACGTCGTCAACCCGTGGACGGAGTACGGCTGGCGCGACGAGCTGCGCTCGTTCCTGAAGCGCAAGGAGTTCACCGGCAACTTCACGGTGGACCAGCAGCTCGCGATCGTCGAGTTCACCGACGCGCTTACGCGCGACGTGGTGGACCAAGCGGGCGGCATCGTCGGCTGGATCGGCCAGCACGGGACGACCAACCGGCCCACGCCGGGGATCACAAAGAAGTCCAGTGGCAAGCTGACTCGGCCGCAAGACTTCTCCGTGGCGTACTGCAGCTACTTCCTAAACGCGGTGAACCGCTGGCGCGACGTCGACCCGTACACGCGCGAGGAGGTCTGGCTGAACGCGGACTCGCGCAACTACCTGAAGATGCGCGACCTCGCGTGGCCACTTCTCAACCCCGTGCTGACCCAGCGCAACTACAAGCACACCATCCGTCACGAGCGCGCCGGTCGCGAGCTCAAGGTCGACCCGCAGTGGGAGCTCATGGCGGAAGCTCACGCCGTGGAGAAGTACGGCCACACGCTGTGGGAGTCCACCGTCGCGTGCGGGTACTCGCGCCTCGAGATCAACGCGCTCATGCCGGGCACGCCGTTCGGCGACCTCGTCTCGTACGACCAGGACTTCGACCGGCCCGGCAAGTTCGGACTCTTCATCAACGAGGCGCGCACGTACGTCTCCGACGCCACGAAGCGCGTCAACGCGCTGCGCGACTATGCGCTTCCCGTGAAGCCTCACTTCATCCACGGCACGTGGTCGAAGAAATCCCAAGAGGAGCTGGGTGTCGACATCGAGCCCGCGCCGTGGAATGAGTACTACCCGCGACTCCACAGCGTCAAGTGCACGCTGACGACGCCGTCCAGCGGCTCGGGCTTCGCGACGACCAAGCCGTGGGAGGCGTTCGCCGCCGGCACGGTCTGCTTCTTCCACCCGCTGTACGACGACCAGAACCACATTCTCGGCGGGCTCCCCGCGGTCGCGCAAGAGTGGCTGCGGGTCAAGCACCCCGGCGACTTCCAGCGCAAGCTGCACGAGGTCTCGAACGACCGCGGCCTGTGGGAGTGGCTGGTAAGCGTCCAACGGGCGTACTTTGAGCAGGAGATCACCGCGCTGCGCTACGTGCAGCGCATCAAGGAGAGGCTCTACGGATGACCCGCGCCGCCATCATCACAACGACGATCAACGCCATGCCGAATATGAGCGCGTGGGTAGATCAGATGTCCGAGGATGACGTCATGATCGTCGTCGGTGATCGAAGGACACCCCACACTGAGATTCGTGTTATGGCCGAGCGGGAGAACGCGCGCACCGGTCGTGACATTCGCTACGTACACCCGGACGACCAGTCTAGGTGGCAGAGCTCCGATGTCATTCCGTGGAACTGCATCCAGCGGCGCAACATCGCGATCCTCGAGGCGCTGACCTACGAGCCCGAGTTCATTCTCACGATCGACGACGACAACTACCCGGTCAATGACGATGAGCTCGCGCACGAGGGCGACTGGTTGACGCGCGTTCACAAGATCCTCACCACGCCGAGTCGCGGTGAGTTCACGTGGACCAACACCGGATACTTCAACCCGGGTGAGCTCTGCGACCCGCCGGTCGTTCACCGTGGCTTTCCGCCGGCGCAACGTCACATCAATCACGTGCAGCACAGTGGCCACGACATTCACAGTGGTCCTCGTCACATCGGCGTCTTCGCCGCACTATGGCTCGGCGACCCGGATGTGGATGCGGTGGAGCGCATCGCGAACGCGCCCGTGGTGGAGCGCGTCCTCTGGGACAACGTCACGCTGCTGCGGGGCACGATCGCGCCGTTCAACTCGCAGGCGACCGCGTACCGCACGGCGCTTGCACCGGCCCTGATGTGCCTGCCGGGCGTCGGCCGCATGGACGACATCTGGGCGAGCTACGTGGCCGGCGAGATCATGGAGCACGTTGGGCTGTGGCTGCAGTACGGCCACCCCGTCGTGCGACAGGACCGCAACGAGCACGACCTGGTGCGCGACCTCGAGCTCGAGCTGATCGGCTACCGCTACACGGACGACCTGCTCGACCACCTGACGCTCGCGCCGCTGCCCAGGACGTCGCGCGTCGACGAGCTGGTGAGCGCGCTCGTGCGTAGGCTCGAGAAGCTTCCCTACGTGCCGGCGCTCGCGATCAACGCGTACGACGCGTGGCTCGACGACCTCGCCGCGATCGACCGCAATCACCCCGAGGCGCAGCTGTTCGACGCGGCTGTGCCCGACGACAACGACGAGGACTAGGATGACCGACGACCGACTGCTCGCTATGCTCGCCGCGCAGGAGCGGCTCCAGCGCGAGGCGTACCACCGCGACATCACCAACCTCTCGCAGTCCGCGCGCGTCGCGTTCATCAAAAACATGGTGCTCGCCGCGACCGACGAGCTGCACGAGGCGCTCAACGAGGTGTCGTGGAAGCCCTGGGCCAGCGGCGACCCGACGATCAACGACGACGCGTTCTTCGCCGAGCTCGTGGACCTCTGGCACTTCGTCATGAACCTGCTGCTCGTCGCGCATCCCGGGTGGACACCCGCGCAGGTGGCCACCGAGCTGAGCGCGCGCTACCAGCTGAAGAACCGCAAGAACCTGCAGCGGCAGCGCGACGGATACGACGGCACGAATAAGTGTCCCAACTGCCGACGCGCGCTGGACGACGACGCCGTCATGTGCCGGCGCTACACGGCGGACGAGTACGCTGACGGTCCCGCGGAGTTCGTCTGCCAGCCCTCCGGTGTGTGCTACTACGCGGACGGCCGGCGCGTCAGCACGAACACGTGCCCCCCACTGTCGGCGCGACCTGGATGACGATGAAACCGAGTGCTACTTCGACGGCGACGGCTTTAGCGCGCACGCGGGAGAGTACTTCTGCGACACCGTGAACCGCTGGTTCGACACGTACGGCAGGCTTCTCACCTAGTATGATCAGCTGAATACGTTCAGTGATCAAGCGGTGGGAGGTGCGTAGGTGACGTACAACGCCGTGGACTGCCAGTCATTCGCGGGCGGGTTCACGCTGGGCATGGTGCAGGCGGGCTTCACGCTCGTCGGCAAGCGTGAGATGAAGGGTGGCTTTGGTGCGCCCAACTGCGAGGTCAACCGTCACCTACTGGGCGACGACTGGCAGACCGAGGCCGTGGATCCGTCGGAGTGGTCCGTTCCACTGAGTAATCCTGTAGTAACTTTCGGTAATCCCCCGTGTTCAGGTTTCTCGGTGATGAGTGCGCGTGACTTCCGTGGCGCAGACTCGTCGATCAATCACTGCATGTGGGCGTTCGCCGAGTACTCCGCCAAGGTGAAGCCGGTCATCGCGATCTTCGAGTCCGTCCAGCTGGCGGCGAAGGAGGGCGAGGGGCGTGAGCTCATGCGCGCGCTCCGTGCCCGACTCGAGGAACTCACTGGTGACGCCTACCACCTCTATCACGTGCTTCACAACGCGTACTCGGTCGGCGGCTCGTCCCAGCGACGGCGGTACTTCTGGCTGGCATCGCGCGTGCCGTTCGGCATCGAGGACCCGGGCATCACGCGATACCCGACGCTCAATGAGGTGATCGGCGACCTCCGCGAGCTGCCGCTCCGGTGGGAGGCGCAGTCGTACGACGACGCGCCGGTGTCGTGGTGGGCGCGGCCACGCCGCAACTCGGGCGAGCACGGCGTCGCAGCCCTAACGGTGGACGGCCACGCGATGACCGAGTCGCCGCTCCACCACCGCATCAAGGAACTCATCGAGTGGGCCGGTATGCGGCCGCGCGAGCCGATCCAGAACGCGCTGCGCCGCTGCTACGAGGAGCACGGCTCACTGCCGCCGCTGTGGAAGCACAACGAGGCGAAGCTCGTCGCCAGCGACTTCTTCCAAGGGTACACGGCGCCCGTGCGCTGGGACGGTGAGTACCCGTCACGCGTGATCACCGGTGGCGCGCTGGGCTGCGTCATCCACCCAACGCTCGACCGGACGATCACGCACCGTGAGACGGCCCGCATCATGGGCTTCCCCGACGACTGGCTGATCGACCCGATCCCCCGCGGTGGCCTCGCGCCGACGTGGGGTAAGGGCATCACGGTGGACTGCGGCCGATGGATCGGCGGGTGGATCAGGGCCGCACTGGACGGCTCGCCCGGCGGCTACGCGGGGCAGGACGTCGGCGACCGCGAGAGCCTCATCGACTGCACAAGCACGTGGCAGACCGACGGCAAGATCGTGATCAAGTCTGGTAAGGTAGTCTCGAGGACGAAGACCACATCCAACCAGGGAGGTAAGAAAGTGTCGGAGGACGTCAACGTGGAGAGCGCGCCCGAGGCGACCACGGAGTCCGCTCCGGTGGCCGCGAACCGGCGCGGTCGGCCGCGGCCGGAGGCGACCATCGCGCGCGACGAGGCCGTGCTGAAGATCCTCGTCGAGGGCCCGTCCACCAAGGTGGCGCTGGCCGAGGCGACGGGTCTCAAGGAGAGCGAGGTCTACCTCTCCCTCCACCGCCTGCAGAAGACGCAGCAGATCCGGCGCGTGCGCACCGGCAGCATGCACATGTGGGAGGTCGGCGCGCCGGAGGCCGCCACCGAGCCGGTGGCCGAGGCTGCGCCCTCCGCCGAGCCGGCGGTCGAGCCGCAGGGTCCCGCGCAGGCGGAGTCCTGGATCTGACGTGGCCACCACGCCGCAGAGTGGGAACCGATCGTCACCGGGGGTGACGATCGGTCTCCGCGAGATCTACGATCAGGTGGTGGGCGTCGTGGCGCAGCTGACGCACCTCTCCATGCTGGTGACCGCTCTGGAGTCGCGCCACACCGCGACGACGAACACCACCAGTGACCTGGAGACGCGCGTCCGTCACCTTGAGGCGCGTCCGGTCGTCACACCCGCCGCAATGTGGACGGCGCTCGGCGTGCTGCTCACCGCGGCGGGCGTCATCGTGACGCTGGTCTTTGGTATTCTCAACTAGGAGGCATCGTGGACGAGGCCGTGAGTGAGAGCGTGAACTTCGAACCGGATGTGGGGATCTTCGCCGAGGTCGCGGGTGACGTGGCCAACGGCGCGGACATGCAGGCCACACGCGGTCGCGACTCGCAGGCGGGTCCGACCGGCACGCTGGACGAACCGGTCACGGACCTGAGCACGACGGAGTCGACGCGGTGAAGAGCGTCGAGCGACTGATCAACGTCGCGCGCGGCCAGGTCGGCTACCACGAGGGCTACTTTGGCGGCCACTGGACCAACCACCAGAAGTACTCACCCGCGGTTCCGGGACTCGAGTGGTCGCAGGACCAGGCGTGGTGCCAGACGTTCCAGTCGTGGAACTTCCAAGAGGCGGGACTCAAGTCGCTCGCGCCGGTGACCGCATCGTGTCTCACCGCCGTAAGCTGGTTCAAGCAGCGCGGTCGCTTCTCCGAGTACCCGGCGGTCGGCGCGCAGGTGTTCTTCGGTCAGGGCGGCGGCTCGCACGTCGGCCTCGTCTACGCCTACGACGCCAACTACTCGTACACAATCGAGGGCAACACGAACGCCACCGGGTCCGCCGAGGGCGACGGCGTGTACCTGAAGAAGCGACTCCGCCGTGACGCGTACCTCTACGGCTACGGCTACCCGCGCTACACCGAGGGCATCGTGTCAGCCGACCCGCGCTATGCGGGTGGCACCGGAACGCCGTCGGTGCCACCGCCCACGCCGACACAGCCGGTCATCCCACTCCGTGAGATCGTCAACGCCGCGGTCGCCGACCCGCCCGCCGAGGACGGCCACACGACGAACTACGCGTCGGTGATCGTGGTCGAGCGCGCGCTGGCCGCGGAGGGACTGCTCGAACCGCGCTACGTGGACGGCTCATTCGGAACCAAGACCGTCGCCGCCTACGCGGTGTTCCAGCGACGCCTGGGTTACGCGGGTGCGGACGCCGACGGCGTGCCGGGCCGCGCGAGCCTGTCCGAGCTTGGGCGGCGCCGCGGCTTCACGGTGACGTAGGTGGCCGCGCTTCAGGGCTCAAACGCGACCCGGGCGACGACCGCCGGCGGAACGACGTACGTGGGCCTGACGTTCCTCCTGGCGCTCCTCAACGGGCTGTCCGACCCGGACCTACGGACGGGTCTGCCAGGCTGGGTAGAGGTCTTTCTGGCCCCGCTACTGCCCGCCCTGGTGACGACGATCGGAGGCTACCTGTCCAGCGAGCCGCGCACGCGGACGCGCAAGCACTGACACAGCGTCAACGGCCGTACGCGAACACGGCCGTTGACATTGTGTCACTTATGGTTTACTGTAGTTGAGTAAGCACGACACGACAATGATGAGGAGACAACATGTCCGTAGTCACAAAGTGGTCTTGCCCGAGCTGTCACGTCGCCGCGATGAAGTCCGTGGACGGTCGCCGCTGGGTGATCTTGCACAACTCGCGCTGCGCGGAGTCGCCCGGAGCGGCCGAAGACGTCGGTCCCGTGACGTCCACGAACGACCCTGACAACGTACAGTTCGTCAGCGTGATCGAGCGCACACGCCGTTGACTTATCGTCATATCACCTGATACGTTAGTCACAGCACAGCCACACGACACGACGGGAGAGCACAATGACCGACACCATGATCACCACACGATCCGTCCCGTGGATGAAGCTCGGCGACATCCTCGAGCAGGACGTCATGACGGCCGAAGAGGCCGTCCGACTCGGCGGCATGGACTTCACCGTCTCGCTGCAGCCGTGCTTCCAGCGGACGCAAGCGGGCGAGTTCGTCCGGTCCGACTCGCGTAAGTGGGTCGTGCGAGACGACACCGAAGAGCCCTTCGACGTCGTCTCGGGCGACTACGAGATCTTGCAGTACGGCGAGGCGTTCGACTTCCTCGACGAGATCAACCCGAGGTTCGTCGCGGCCGGCACGCTCAAGGGCGGCAAGCAGGGCTTCGTCGTCGTGCAGGCTCCGGAGATGGAGTCGTTGACGCTGCTGGGCGACGACCAGCACGACCTCTACGTGGTCGTCCGCACCTCGCACGACCGCTCTCGCGCGGTCGAGGCGATGGTGATGCCGCTGCGCCAGCGGTGCATGAACCAGCTGGGTCTGCAGTCGTTCAAGTCCGGCGTCGAGAACCGCTGGTCGATCCCCCACACCCGGTCGATGCACGACAAGCTGCACGTCGCGCAGAACTCGATCAAGAAGCTCGACGTCTACGCGTCGGAGCTGAAGCGCACCGCCGAGCGACTCGCGGCCCAGCCGTTCAGTCCGGAGGAGGGTGAGAAGCTCATCCGACGCGTTCTGCCCAACCGGCCGAAGACCGAAGAGGTCATCCAGTCGATCATGCAGCTGTGGCAGCACGGTGAGACGGTCGGCTACTCCGGCAACGGGTGGGGTCTCGTGAACGCGGTCTCGGACTACTTCGACCACGGTCGCGCGGGTGGCTCGGCGGAGTCCCGGTTCACCGGGGCACTCCAGGGTATCACCTACAAGATGATCAACTCGACGGCCGCACTCGCGCTTGCCGCGTAGTCACAGCGCCCGCCGACCGTCGGCCGGCGGGCCCTACTCTGCGTGAGGGGGAAGTCCGTGGGATCCGTCCGACCTCGAACCGACTACGGCATCACATCCGGCGAGAGCTGGATGCTCGACGCCGCGTGCATCTTCGACGATCCATTCTTCTACGATGATGATTATCACGCCGACAGCCCGCCGCCTGAGGTACACTGTGGTGAGTGCTCGGTGCGCGCTCACTGCCTGAACTTCGCCTTCACAAACAACTTCGAGGGCGTGTGGGGCGGCACGACGTGGAAGCAGCGGCAGCGGTTTCGCCGTAAGCAGCGGCGCGCTCACTGTCCCGACGTCGACTGCCGCAGCACCGAGATCAAGCGCGGCGCCACAGCGGACACGTGCGGCAGCTGCGGCCTCAGCTGGCCCAACGTGCGCGACGTAGCGTAGCCCGAGATGCACATCAGCCCCGGCCAGAGCGGCCGGGGCTGACTCGTTGGTCGCGAACTACCGCAGGCCGTTCGCCTCCTCCCAGACCTCCTTCCAGCGCCACGCGTGCTCGGCGTACGTCAGCTTACGCGCCTCATCACGAGCCAGTGCGCTCATGAGGCGTCGGTACGGCGCGTCGTTCACGAGCTTCTTCAGCTCACGGTACCACTCCTTGGGTCGCTCGGCGATCACGCCGATGCCTGTCTCCTTGTGGAGCCGTAGGTACTCGGCGCGCGGTGACATGACGCACGGTACACCAAGTGCAGCAAATTCTAGTGGCTTCAGATGCGACTTCGAGGCATTAAACTTGGTATCCGCCAGGGGCGCGATGCCGATGCCGAGCTCCGCGACGCGGAGTGGCCACTCGGTGATCGGGACGCCACCGGTGCACGCGAAGTCATCCTCGCTGATTCCGAACGACGTCGCCACGTGGTCCTTCGGTCCCACGAACGCGAACTTGTGACCGGCGTTGACCAGCCGTGCGATCGCGGGTCCCACCTCGGGTCCGTCGTCCGGGTGCGTCCACGCCGAGCCGCACCAGCCGATGACGTCGGAGTCGACGTGCTCCACCTCGAGGTAGTGGTTGGGCACGCGGTTGTACAGCACGCGCGCGCCGTGCACGCCGCGGTACTTCCGCGCCAGCGCCTCACTGGACACGACGGTCAGCGTCGCGTTGCGCGCGGCGGTCTCAACGTGATGCCACGAGTGATCCTGCACGATTGAGCTGCCACCCGTGCGCGGGTGCAAGATCTGCCACGCCGGGTTGTTCGGATGGATCGTGGAGAGATCGTCATCGATGTCCATGATCACCGCGACGCCGCGCTTCCGGATGAAGCCCACCGCCTGCGCTAGGTACTTGTGTGAGACGCGCTGCAGCACGATGACGTCGGCGTCGCGCGGGTAGTGGACGTCGACCACCTGGTCGTTCTTGATCTCCGCGTGAAACGCGCCGCGCTCGTCCGGCGGCATGACCGTGACGTCGACGCCCTGCTTCTGCAGCTCGGCGGCGGGCCAGATGATCCGGAAGTGACCGCAGCCGAACGAGTCCGCCGGGTAGGCGTAGATCTTCACCAGCGGTCTCCCTGACCTGATGTGTTGTGATCACCGTGATGCCAGCGCCAGGTGACGCGAGGCAGGTGGTAGAACCTCGCACCTACGTCGAGAAGTTGCAGGTAGAAGCCCCAGTCATCATACTGCGACTCGGGTGGAGGCTCGAAGCCGCGCGTCTTGCGCACCAGCTCGGTGCGCACCAGTGACGTCACCGGAATGTACGACCGCCGCCGCAAGAGGTCCGCGTCGAACGACTGCCCGTAGCGTCCCCACTCTTCCTGGCGCGGAATGATGTGGCCGTCACGCTCGACGTCACAGCCGGGGTAGATGACGTCAGCACCCGTCGACCGCGCGGCCGCGAGCAGCGACTTCAGGTGCTGCGGGTACCACTCATCATCATCATCCAGAAACGCGATCCACTCCGTGGTGACACCGGCGAGGGCGCGATTCCGAGTCGCGGCGGATCCCTCGTGCCGGACATCAGTGATGACTGTGACGACATCCGCCGGTTGCGTCTGACTGAACACACTCTTCAGCGCACGTGGTAGCATCGTGTCACGTATGGGAATGTGTGGAATCACAACCGTCACACTCATTATGACCTCACAAGTCGATGAAGAGCTCGGGATCCACGCCGCCGAGCACTTGCTGGATGAACTGCTGCGCCTTGGCCTCGGTCGTAAACTCAGGCGTGTTCAACGTTCCGATGGTAATGGTGCCGTCCTCACCGCCGGCAATGTCGATCTTCCATCCGCTGACACCCGGCAGTGCGTATGCCGAGAAGACGTACCTGGTGTTGACGTAGTTGCTGTTGAGAAGCTTCAAGAACTTCACCAGCGATCATTCCTTCCTGAGGTGTTGCCAGAATTGTGGAACCAATACCACGTGCGCTCGGGTAGGTGCTCGATGCGAGCACCCGCCTCAATGCAGCGAAGCGTGAAGTTCCAGTCCTCACCACTGCCACCGGCTCCGTCGCCGTCCGGAGGCTGAAAGAAGCCAACTTCCTGCGCGAGCTCCGTTCGCACCATCACCGTGATCGTCGTGTGATGTGGATTAGTGACGTCGTATTTCTTTCCGAAGTGCTGTGGGAACGGATCCGCGCCCTGCACGACCTCGAACCACGAGAAGACGTAGTCCGCACCGGTGTCGCGCGCGAAGTGCATAAGCTTCTGCACATGCTCGGGCATGAAGGCGTCGTCGTCGTCAAGGAACGCGACCCAGTCGGTCGCGAGTCCGTCCAGCGCCCGCTGGCGGTTGCCCGCGGCGCCAAGCCGCTCGTGGTCGATTGAGATGCTCAACTGACTGACCGGGTATGTCTGGTCAGATACGGACCGGACGGCCCGCAGAAGGAGCTCAGACCGCGGCGGAATGCTTGGAATGGCGACGCCTACGGACGGCCGCATCAGATCGCGCTCCAGAACTGGAAGGTGTAGTACGGATCTTTCACCTGCGGCGTCCACGCCTCGTAGTGCGTGGGCGCCCAGCCGACGGTCTCCATGATCGAGCGAACGCCGTCCTCATCCCAGCCCCAGTAGTGCTCGGGGTTGCCGCCGTCCCGCTCGTCCAGTGGGGTGGTCAGCACGATGCGGTGCGCGCGTTCGCGGATTAGCTCGAGCACGCGCCACGGGTCGTCGAGGTGCTCGAGCGTCTCTGAGAGAATGAAGAGATCCACGACGGGCAGCTGGTGCACTGTGTCTTCGATGCGTCCGTGAAAGTCGTACTCGTCGTTGTGCACCAGGTCGCCGAGGTAGCGCTCATGGACGTCGGGAACGGCGCGGGCGATCGCCGCGTCACCGCACGAGAGGTCCGCGACGCGGCGACGTCCCGACTTCGTCGTCACCGTGCGGATGAAGTCCACGGTGGCCTCCACGCGCAAGACGTGATCCGGCCAGCGCGTGTGATCGTACTGCTCCTCGTACACGTGCGCCAGCTCGCCGTCGGTGTACCGCGGCCGCAGCCGCCGGATGGTCACCGGATCACACAGCGCTCGACGACGCGCTCCGCATCCGCCTGCAGCGCGTTGGTGAGGTAGGCCTGGAAGACCTTGCCGTCGTTCTCGTACATCGCGCCGCTGTTCACTTCGGCGTAGCGCTCGTCCCACGTGGCCTTACCGGCGACGGGGTGCATGTGCTCGATGACGACGTCGTTAACGTACGCCAGGCGCTGAATGCGCAGGCCGAGCGCCTTCCAGAAGTCGTCGAGGTAGAGGTGGATCATGCCGGGTGGCACCATGTAGCCGAGCGTCTCGATGATGCACGACGACATCCACACCGCCGTCGGCAGGTTGATCCCCTGGATGAGGTCGTTGCCGTACGCGAGGCCAACGCCGCCGAGGTTCGAGATCGCGCTCGCGAGGCGGCGGTCCCAGTGCGGCGTGCGCGGTCGGTGATCATCACCCATGAAGCCGATGATGTCGTACGTGCTCGTCAGGTTCACCGCGTAGTCGTTGAGCGTGGGACCTAGGCGCTTTCGCGGCGTGACCGCGATCGACGCCCACTCCGGCAGCGTCTCGCGCAGCAGCTCATAACGCTCGATCAGTTCATCATCTTCATCGGCCACCACCAGCAGCTGCGCGTACGTGCGCGTCGGGCGCCACGCTTCCACCAGCGCTGTGATGTTGTCGGGTCGCCCGCGCGACGGAACGATGACGAGCATCTCCACCTCCCAGTGAGATCTCGATGCGGCCGCCTAAGTGATGGCCACCGCAGACGGATATTCTACCGCAGGCCCCGCGTACTGGATGCTGACGTAGCGCGGCAGCTCCGCATCCGCGACCCAGTTGGACGTGCTGATGGACGTGTTGGCGGTGAGGACGATGTTCGTCGTGATCGCGCCGTTGCTGATGTTGCGGAAGTAGCCCTCGTGACGAAACGGAGCGTTGCCCAAGCCAATGCCCGGCCAGTAGTCGCTCATGCCCAGCGACTGTCCCGCGGTGTTGGTCTTCCGCAGTCGAAACCGCGTGTACGTCGACGTCGCGGCCAGGATCGCGCCGTCGACCTCGTACCGGTACGCCGCGCCCGCCAGGGCGGTGAACGATGTGAACGTCTCCATCACCGTCTCGGTGGTGGTGATGGTCGTGCCGTGGCTGGTGCGCGCGCCGATCTCGTAGCGCTTCGTCGTGTCCACGTTGATCACGCCGATGATGTAGTAGCCCTCGGGCGGCACGAACATCACCATGACGCGCATGCCGATCGCGAGCCCACCGACCAGCGAGGCTGCCATGATGCGCGAGTTCTGGTCGTCACCGTCCAGCTGCACGCGCGGGCTATACGCCGCATCACCGTTCAGCACATCGAGCACCGTGCCGGGCCGCAGCGTCCAGATCAAGCCGAGGCGCTGCGCCTGCGTCACGAGCTCGTCGACGCTGGCCAGCGCGGTCGTCTGCGGAATCGTCGGCTCGATGGGTGTGCTCACTGGAAGATCCTCTGCAGGGTGTGATGCATCTGACCGCCCTCAACCAGCGGCATGCTCCAGCCGATCTCGAGCCACAGCTCGCCGTTCCAGCGCACCACATCGTAGCTGTCGTGCCGCGGGTCGGGCGGTGTGGACAGCTCCACGCGCTCCACGTTGCGCTGGTTGACCGCGATGTTCCGCGCGATCGCGTTGGCCTGCGACCGTGTGGTGACCTGCATGTCGATCACCTTGGCGATCACGAAGCCGCGGTTAGCGACGGAGTGAGGCGCGGTGGCGGGAATGTCGTACGTTCCGACGATCGCCGCGTTGCGGTTGTCCGCGGTGCCCGCGTTGGACACCACGATGATGCGGTTGGGCGCGTTCAGCAGGTCGTTAGTCCGGGTGATCGACTCGCGGATCACACACTGCTGCTCGTCGAAGTCGAAGTTCGGAATGACGTCCGCTGGGTCGAACGTCCGGATCATGTGGAACTCTCGGTCGTTGCCCATCCACGGCGTGAAGTAGTCACCCGACGTCGCCAGGTCCGTCAGCACCGTCGTTCCGTTGGTGCCCGCCTGCCACGACCCGCTGGAGACGTAGTTTGTGAACGCGATGTTGCGCACGACGCCGCGCCGCGTCGTGGTGGCGGTGACGGACGTCGACCCACTGGTCGGACCGCCGCGGTACTTCAACGGGTTGAAGAGCAGGTAGTCATCGAGAAAGTCGTTTACGACGTCGTAGACGTTCGTGCGTCCCACGCCGTCATCCGTGAACGAGTTGCCCGGAACGAGGGCGGCGGAGAGGCTCGCGGTGATCGGCTGCGACACGACGAAGAGCTCATCCACCAGCGCGACCGAGCTCATGTCGCCCGCGGTCGTCGGAATGCGCGAGAAGCTCACCGGCATGTAGCGACCCAGTGGGAACACACGGCCGTCGCCCAGCACCATGTCGATGTCCACGCGGTGCGCGATCTCGTCGAAGATCGCGGTGTCCGCCACGCCCAGCGTAAGTGTGACCGCGCGCTTCACCGCGCGCGTGACGTCATGGCTCAGCGTCGGCGCCGAGTTGCGGATCGGCGTGATCGTGTCGACGACCGCCTGAGTGAGCGACTCGATCAGTGTGAAGCGGAAGGTCGCCGAGCGTAGGCCGCGAGTCGTGAAGTCAAAGTAGTCATCACGTGCGCTCTCGGTGATCGGAAGACCGGTGTCAAACGGCACACTCACCTCACGGGTTGGCGGTGAACGGCGGGTCGACGTCCAGCACGGTGGACGTGTCCGACGACTCTGTAATGCGCACCTGCACGAGCTGAAGTCGCCGAGCTCGTCGAATCGTACCGGACGGCACCTCCACGGTCGTGAACCAGCGGTCGCCGACGTCGGTACGCACGCAGATGTACGGTGCATCCTGCCACGCGAGGTCGCGCAGCGTCACAAATGCGTTCTCCAAGATCGGCGCGGCCACCGCGGCGTTCTGCACCAGCAGCGTGCGGGTGAACTGTACACCGCCGCGCTCCAGGGGGTGGAAGCCCACCTGAAAGTTCCGGTCGTACATCTGCTGGAACTGCACCATGCCGTCACCCTCGAAGTATGTGAACTCGCTGGCGGGGCTGTTCTCCCAGACCTCCTCATACGCGAGCACGCGCCCGCCCGACTGGTCGGTGTTGGTTGTGAACACCAACAGCTCGTGCGTCGCGCCGACGGGCGCCACGCTCGGGCTGGGCAGCGTCGCGGAGACGGTCGCGGACCACGGTCCGACGAACTCGTGCACGTTGACCTGCCGGATGCGGTAGTTCGACTGCAGGCTGATGCGCGCCTCGGAGTCGTTGAAGCCGGTGACGCCGGGCGACGTTACCCTGAGGATCGTCTGCCAGTCGGTCTCGACGTCCGAGCGCTGAAGCTCGTAGTAGCCGAAGCCGCTCGTGGCCGGTGTGGTGATGAAGGTGGGAAAGCGGAAGCTCACCGGCAGTGTGTTGGTGTTACCGGAGATCAGCTCCGACCGCAGGCCCACCTGTCCCGCGGTGAGGTTGGCGTCGGACGTGGTCACGGTCCACGCAACCGGCTCGGTGCCCGCGGTCTCATCCCAGATCTTCATGCGCAGCATGGAGCCCTGTGCCTGCACACGGATGCTGACGATGCCGTTGACCGACCCGCCGTTCGAGAAGTACTGCGGGTTGATGATGGACGTCGCCAGCGTCGTGAATGAGCCCGCCAGCACGCGGACGATGGCCGCCTCGATCGTGTCCGTTTGGCTCCAGCGCACGCGGAAGTAGTAGTAGTTGGACGTGTCCACGAAGCGTCCGAGGACCGCCACCTCATAGGGCGCGCCGGTGGGAGAGGTTCCCGGCCACTGCGCCTCGGTGTAGACCTCGAAGTCGCGCAGCGTCGTTGGGCCAACGGTGCTGTGGTGCCCCACGTTGACGCCGGTGTGCGTGTGAATGCCGTGGCTACCGGTGACGCTGACGGAGTAGTCACTGGCGCTGCCACCGGAGATCGTCCAGGCCTGGCCGGTGTTCGCGTTGCCCCACCCGTTGGTGACCGCGCGGTCGAAGGTGTCCTCGATGTTCGTTCCGAAGTTCGGAATGGACCAGGTCACGCGGTTGTACGGTACGGTGCTCGGAATGCACGCCGGTACGACGCTGCACTCCGTTCCGATGCCGGTCACCGCGAACGAGCTCGGCGTCACGGCGAGTCCGGTGACCGCCGGCGGCTCGGTGGAGAACAAAAACGTGGTGTCCGCGAACGGCGCACGCCCGAACGGGATCGAGGCGTCGTTGCTCGACGTCTCGTAGTTGGCGTCCTGAAGCTGCGTGGCGGACGCGGCTGCGAGGATCTCGTACGAGGTCTCAAACTCGTCGGTCGCCAGGCTGGTGACGGACCAGACCCACGTGCGCGACGTCGTTGAGCCGTCCATCACCGGAACGTTGGACGGAGGCTCGAAGCGCAGCGTCACCTCGCGCCAGCCGTCGACGATCTCCGGCAGCGCCTCCAGTGCGGCGCCGGTAATCTCCACGTAGGTGTTGTTCGCGCCCACGCTATCCGCGAATCGGATGCTTCCCGCGGGCTCACCGGAGACGCGTCGCGCGTAGAAGCGTACCCACGGGTACGGCAGGCTGCCGTCGAGGTTGACCGACTGGAACGTCTGCGTGGTGTTGGCCAGAATGAACGCGGTGCCCTGGGTCTGCGACGCGTAGCCGTGGCAGCCGGAGTAGACGCGGTTGGCCGCGGCGGCGCCGGTGATCGAGACGCCGATGGCGGGGATGATGTGTGATGATCGCAGCGCGAACCGGTCGGTGATCGAGAGCACGCGGTCCAGCTCCATACCCTGGATCGGCGGCTCCTGGTACAGCTCGCGAATGGCGTTGAACGTCGGCCGCGTGTTGGTCGCCGCCGCGGCGTTGACGCCGAAGATCGGCTGGTTCATGTCACCCAGGTCGGCGAGGTGCGTCGTCACGACGTACTCACCGGTGTTGACGCGAAGTCCCGCGCCGGTCGCCAGCGTGCTCGCCGTGCGAAGGATGACGAAGTTGTCGCCGGTCGTGTAGTACGGCTCCGTGCCGGTGATCGTCTGGTCAACGCCCAGGTGGCGCCCGCCGTACGCCAGGCGGTTCTCGAACGGCGCCCAGATGACCTCCAGCGCCGCGTACATCAGGTTGGGCTCGTCGCTCGCCGGTCCCGTGGTGTCGAACGACCACGCGAAGCGGATGCGCATCGGGTCACCCGACGACTCATCGAACAGCTGCAGCCGCGGCTCGGTCCAGGGGTAGCGGTCCGCCGTGCCCTGGTACGTCGCGTTGCTCCAGTTGGGGTTGATCTCTCCCAGCGACAGCCGGCCCAGCGACGTGGTCAGGTCGCCGCGCGTGGAGACGCCGCCCTCCAGGACGCCGTTGCCATAGTACACGTCCACGCTGCGGTAGCGTATGGACGTCAGCATGAAGTTCGGAATCGTCGCCACGCGTACCGTGTCGCCGTTGGCCGCGTAGATGAACGACACGTTGAAGATGCGCGCCGTGCTCAGGCCGTTGATCGCGGACCCCGAAACGTCGAAGCCCAGGTCCAGTGTGCCGTTGGCGGTCGTGCTGACCGGCCCACTGGCGAAGCTGAAGCCGCTACCGTCCGACGGGTTCTGCAGCGCCGGTGCGCCGGTGAGGTCGCCGAAGAACGCGCCGTTCGCACCGGCGTTCGTCGCGGCACTACACGGAATCACCGTGCGCATGGTCGTGCCGATGGGGACGTCGTTGCCCTTAGCGTACACCGTCACGAAGGGAACCTGCGACGTCGTGACGCCGGGAGGCACCGTGTCGACGTAGAAGATGCCGCGGTTGAGCACCAGCGGGGCGCCGGTCTGCGTGGCCGTGAAGGCGTAACCGCGCTCCTGCGTGATGTCCGGCTGGTACGCCGCATCGAGGATCGGAACCCACTCTTGCCCGACGATGTCCGGCCGGTGGTAGTTGTAGTCCGCCATCACATCACCCTTACCGCAAGCTGTGTGTCGCGGCGCGCGAGCGACTCCGCGATTCCGCGTCCGACCGCGCGGCCGGTGGCCAGCGCCTCCGTCTCGGAGGGAACGACGCCCTCGAAGCTGACCACCACGGCGCCCTGCGCGAAGGTAACGGTCGTGGTGGTTCCCGCACCGCCCGCGGTGGCTCCCGGTGCGGCGACGGCGGCCGTTCCCAGGATGCTCGATAGGTTGGGCACGCCGGCCGTCAGCGACGTCTCAAACGGGCGTTTCGTCGCATCGATGAGACTCTGCGACGCGCTCACAGCGAGGGACTCCCTGTCCTCCAGCCCCTCAACGAATCCCTCCACAACCCACTTACCGCGCTGCAGCATCCACTTGGACGGCGAGCCGAAGAGCCAGCCGGTGCCCGCTTCCCAGAGGCCCTTAGCCTTGTCGATGATGCCCTGCATCTTATCGTACAGCTCTTGGGCCTTGTCGATCAGGCCGTTGATGAAGCCCTGAATGACGTCCTTGCCGAAGTTGTAGAGCCACTTAGCGGCGTCCATGAAGAACAGTCCGATGGCGCCCTTGATGGCGCCCATCCACTTGACGATGTCGACGATCCAACCGCCGAAGCTCTTAAACAACCCGCCGAACATCTCACTGAACGCATCCCACACGCGCTGCGCGGAGTCCTTGCCCGCCGTGTAGAGCTTCGGGCCCCACTCGGTGACGTACGTCACCACACTGCTGACCGCGTTGGTGACGAGCTCTTTGATCTTGGTCCAGACCTCGTCCACCAGCCGCTGGAGCCGACGCCACGCCTCGCCGAAGTCGCCCTGCAGCACGGAGATGATGGTGTCAAAGACGCCCTTAATGACGAGCCACGCGATCTGGATCACGCTGACGATCGTCTCCCACGCGATTTGCACCACAACGACCAGGGCCTCGATGGCCGCCGCGAGCAGTATGAGAGCTGTGTTGCGCAGCTCATTGACGACGGTCATGATAACCACAATCGCGGGCGCGACCACCTGAATGAGCACGGTCGCCAGCTGGGCAGCTAGCACGATGATCGGAGTCAGCGCGATCGCGATCTCGGCGATGGGTGGCGCGAGGGCCACGACCGACGGCAGCAGCTGAATGAACGCGTCCACCAAGATCGGAATGATCGGCAGCAGCGCCTGAATGATCGGCAACAGCGCCTCGCGCAGCACGCGCACCGCGAGGTCCGAGAGCACCGGCAAGATCGGAATGATCGCCTGCAGCAGGTCATTGAACGCGGGCATGAGCACCGCGAGGATCTCGGTGCCGATCTGGATCAGCGGCGGCAGCAGCGGCGCGACCGCGCGCACCAGCGCGGTGAACAGCTGCGCCAGCGTCACAAGGATGTCGCCGGCCAGCTCGGCCAGCTGCGGCAGCACCGGGCGCAGCTGCTGGAAGATCTCACGGAACGCCTCGGCGATCGCGGGCAGCACCGGCGCCAGTGCGCCGCCGATCTCGCGCGCCAAGTCAGCGATGATCGGCAGCAGCGGCTCGAGGACGTCCATGATGACCGGCAGGACGTCCGCCAAGATCGCGAAGCCCTGCTCCGCGAGGTCCACGATGATCGGGATCAGTGGCTCAACGGCCTCGAAGATGTGAATGAAGTGCTCTGCGACCAGCGTGAGCACCTTCGTCGCCAGCTGGATCAGCGTGGGAATGAGCGGCTCGATCGCGGTGAAGATCGCGGTGAGCGCGCCGACGAACGCCGTGAGCACCTGCGACACCAGGTCGCTGATGATCGGGATCATTGGCTGAAGTGCGTCGAGGAACGCGACCAGAAGCGGCGCGACGGCCTCGAGCACCGCGGCGAAGTGCTCCGCCAGCAGACCCACCAGCTGGCCGATGGCGGGCAACAACGGTGCCACCGCCGTAAGCAATCGTCCTAGGACGTCCGCGATCACTCCGATCGCGTTGCTGACTCCACCCGATGCTTCCTGCGCGAAGAGAGCTATCCCCTCGATCAGAGCGTCGAGACCCGGCTTCACGGCCTGCAGCGCGCCGACCAGCGCCTGGCTGAACGTCATCACGAGCTGACCCACGACCGGCAGCAGCCCGGCGACCGCATCACCTAGGATCGACGCCGCGGTGGCGCCCGCGTTCATCAGCGCGGTGAGACTCTCAATGCCCGCATCCGAGTTGAGGAACGCGGCGAACTTCGAGGTGAGGTTCTCCAGGACGCCGAGGAAGCTTGCGCCCGCCTCCTGCGCCGCGAACCAGAAGGCGCCGAAGATGTCGCCGACGTTTCCGATGATCCGGCCCAGCTGCGCGAACGCGTCCAGCGCGCTCTGGAGTCGCGCCTGCAGCTCGCCCGTTTGCGACGCCGTGTTGATCCACGCCGCGAACTGCTCCACGACGCCGCCGATGCCGCCGATCATGTCGCCGGCGAACTGCGAGCCCACGCGAAAGAGGTTGCCGATGGCGTCCGCGACCTGGCCGGTGACGCCCCGCCACCGCTGCAGGCCGCTGACCGTCTGGTCGATGAGTGCCTGCAGCCCGCCGAAGAATGCACCGCTGTTCGCGACCTTCAAGAACTCACTCGAGATCTTGCCGAGCTCGGTGGAGATCCGTGGCAGTCCCTTCTCCGCCACACCCGCTGCCTGCTTGGAGAACGCCTCAAAGGGTCCGACCAGGGGAGCGAAGAAGTTCTCCTGGACCCGCTCCTTCAGCGTGTCGAAGCGTCCGCTGAGCGCCTGCACGTCGAAGGCGAGCTCGCGCGCCGCGGGTGAGAGTTCCTCCAGTGCGGCGGCGAACGCCTCCGTGTCGCCGGACAGCGCCGCGCCCATCGCCTCGCCGACGCCCTGGGTCGCGAGCTTCAGCGTGCCCATGACCAGCGCCGCCGAGCCGATGAGCGCGGGCAGGCCCACGAGGATTCCGGAGAGCTCACTCGCGGTGCCCAAGAGCGCGCCCAGCGTGAACGCCGCGCTTCCCGCCGCCGCTCCCAGGGCGCCGATCGCGACGCCCGCCGTGGTCGCCTTCTTACCGACGTCGAGTAGCGCGCCGCCCACGCGCTCGGTGTTGGTGATCGTGACGTTCAGTCGCTCGTTGAGTCCCGCCGTCAGCGCGGCCAGCGCGATGCGCGCCTCCGCGACGCCGCGCGTGATCTCCCGCGCGATCGCGTCGCCCATCGCGTCGGCGGCGTCGCTGACGGCCTGCTGCGCGTTCTGAAGTCCCGCTCGCAGTTGCGCGTTGAACGCGGCCGTGGACGGCGTGATCGCGACCGACGCGGTGGCGACGATTGGTCCGGTCGGTGAGGTCACGCCGTCCTCCTAGCCTCGCTTCAACGCCGCCATTGCGGCGAAGTTCGACGCGGTGGCGTCCTCATCGCCGCCCCACCACGCCGGTGCCCACTTCGGAACCGAGTCCGCTTCAGCCTCCGGTAGCAGCAGCCGTGGAACGCCCACGAGCTCGCGCTGAAGCTGCACGCGCTTCTTCTCCTCGATCTCATACACGCTGTATAGGTAGTGCTGTACGAGGTCGAGAAAGGCGCTCGGTCGCAGCTGCAGCGGATCTACCCGGCGCTCGGCGCACCAGCCACTGAAGGCGTGCCAGACATCTCTGCGAGCGCACCAGTCAAAGAGTCCGATGACGGCTGAGTAGGGCGGAGCCCATACGCCTCCAGCAGCCACAGCATGATGTCGACGATCTGCTGCATGCCGATCGGCTCCGTCTTGCTGTTCACGCGCTCGCGAAAGCGCGCCGCGGACGCGTCGACGAGGATCACATCGAAGATCTCGATCATCGCGGTGAAGACGGATGCGTCCTCGCCGATGTTCTTGAGCTTGTCGGCGGTGACGACCAGCTCCTGCATGACGGGAACCGGCAGCACCGCGGGAGCCTCGAAGAGGTCGCCGTCGACCTGGAAGCTGACCGGCTGGTTCGGGGTGCTGAAGTCTTTGAAGCGCACGTCGGTGGTCATCTAACCTCCCAGTGTGGTGACCGGTTCTAGCGTACTAGTCTCCACTTCGTGCGCGTCCAGAGGCTACTCCGCCGCGGCGACCAGCGCGCGCTTCAGGAAGAACGTCGGCATCGAGCCGCGCACCTCGCGCGCGAACACATACGCGCCGGAGCCCTTCGGCTTGAACCGCAGGAACTTGGCGTTCCGCGGGCGAATGGGCTGACCCTGCGGCCCGTAGATACCGGTGCCCTCGTGCTGGTACATCGCGTACTCGACGTTCGTGCCGACGATCACCGCCACGTTGTCGCCGTAGCGTACGAGCTTCGCCTCGATGCTCGCTCGCAAGCGACCGGTGTTCACCGGGGCGTACTTCTTCGCCAACGTGGCGACGTTGTTGCCGCGACGTAGCAGGTCGCGCGCCACACCGCTGTTGGGGTCGAGCAGCAGCGCGCGCACGGCGTTCTGGTTGATCTGCAGGTTCACCTGCGCCATCGTGACCTCCTAGCAGCAGGGGCCGATGTAGCCCAGCTGGATGGACATCGTCGAGCCCGCGCACTGGCCCTGCGGCCCGACGAACGTCTGTGCGGCGAGGTTGTACTCCGCCACCATGCCGAGCTTACGCATCTCCAGTAGGCAGCACAGCGTTCCCTGCCAGACGGCGAATGCATCCTCGTACATGATCTGCGTCGCATCGCCCAGCGCCGCGCACGACGGCGCGCGCTTGCCCGCCTGGACGGATGGAACGCAGCGCAGCATCGTGATGTCGACGTTCGCGACGAGGTATGGCAGGCCGCACTGCGAGATGCTGACGCCCGCCAGCCCCTCGTTGGGAAACGTCTCGGAGCCGAAGATCCGCGACGTGGTCAGCGCTAGCAGGCCACACTCACACTCATCCCACGCGACGTCGCCCGGGTAGATGCAGACGCGGTCGGGCAGGCCGCCGGTTGTCGCGGCCAGCCGCTCGGTGATGCACTCCGCGATGCCGGTGACGTTGACGTAGTGGCCTAGCGGGGTGTACTGACTCGGCATCAGCTCGTGTCCACCCTTCGCCACGGTCGCGGGTTGCGATCGACGTCGTACGTCTTGGCGCGGTGACGCAGTCCGGACGGGTTGTACGTGTTGATGAAGAGGTTTACCCAGCGCAAGTTGAGCTGGCCTGTGATCGCATCGACCTCATCGGGCGAGCCGAACGACATGTTGATGCCCTGACGCGACAGCGAGGTGATCTCATACGGCAGCTGACAAGCCTCGCCCGCACAGTCCTTCGCAAACTCCGCGGCCAGCTGGCCCACCGCGCGCCGCGCGAGCTTCGGGACGTCCTCGCCGACGGTGATCGTAACGGACCACGTGCCCGGCTGGTCGTCGTCCGCGGCCATGTCCTGGCACATCGGCCAGAGAAGTCCGTCGGTCCGAACGAGCTTGCGGTTCTCGTCGACGCGGTACTTCGACGGGTCCAGCACGGCGCCGTCGAGCTTCACCTCGACGACCTCGCGCGTCGGCGCGGGCAGGTTCGCCGAGTCCAGCACCGTGCACGAGCACGAGCCCGCGCAACCGCCACAGACGTTGTACCACACGCCGTTGTACCACCACGGTCGTGGTCCGCCTCCGCCGAAGCTGCGGTACATCCCGCCGACTCCGGGCCACCACTGGTTCTCAACGCCGAACCAGTCCGACGAGCAGTCCTCACGGCAGGGCCGGATGGTCGTTGTGCAGAGTCCGAACCGCTGGCCGGTCGCGATCCACAGGATGTCCGCGGCCATCTCGACCGCGTCGCCGGTCACGGCCTGCGCCTCCGGACTCAGCTCCTCGCACCAGATCGGCTGCCAGTCGTCCAGTGGCGAGCACGGTCCGGTGGAGTTGAACGTCGTGGCCACACCCGCGCTCCTCGGTGAGATCGTGAAGGCTGCGTCCGTCTCCTCCGCGGTGCTGATCGCGACGACTTGATCGCCAAGAGCTGTGATCGAAAACGCCTCGTCAACCTCTTCGGCGGTTTCTAGCGGTATTGTAGCGTCACCGGCGATCGGGGTGATCGCAAACGCCTCGTCCACCTCGGACGCGCCGGTGATCGCGACCGTGACCGGACCGATCAGCACCGTGATCGGAAACGCCTCATCAGTCTCTTCGGCGGTGCCCAGGCCCAGCGCGATGCTGAACGGAAACGCGACGTCCGTCTCTTCCGACGTCGCGATGACGCCGGTCTGTCCCGACGGCGCCGCAGCCGCGGTGAAGAGAACGTCCACGAAGTAGTTCGACTGGCGGAACTCCTGCGTGGGGTACGCCGGCGTGGCGTTCTGGATGAACTTACCGTTGTGAGGGTTGCCGCCGGGGTTGTCCTGGACCGCGGTGAGGTTACCGTTGACGATCGGCGAGCTGGTGAAGACGAAGTTCGTGAAGCAGTAGTGATCGTTCGTGAAGATGCACGTGACGTACCGCTGGCCCGCGGTGATCGCAACCGGCGCCGCGTAGTTGACGGTGTTCCACGTGCCGGGCGTGATCGCGCCGAAGTTGATTTGCGCGAGCAGCGTACCCGTGGCGTCATTCGTCCACTGGTAGAGCAGCGCCTGCACGGTGCCACTGGGCACGACGCTGGGCGCGAACCAGCGGCACCCGTCGATCGTGCCGTTCACTGCCGCGGTGAACACCGTTCCGAGCGTCGACGCGCCGTCGTTGGCGTCGGGCGTCGCAGGCGTCTGCGACGTGAAGATGCTCTCAACCACGCGTCCTCCCCTCGCTTAGGAGGCGCGTCCGACTCCGGTCGCCGCGACCTGACCCGTGATGTCGCCGCCGTTGGGCGTGATTACGAAGTCGTGCTTGGTGAGCGGAATGATGTCGGCGTCGGTGCCGCCGGTGGTGTCGGGATCGTAGCACACCAGCACGGCGCCCGTCTGGTTGCCGGTCGCCGCCGCCCAGACGGGGTCCGTCATGTCGAAGCTCGCGGTGTTCGCGGTGTCGTCCACTGTGATGACGATGCCCGCCGCGGTCTTCCGACCCATGGTCGTCTGCTCGTTGTTGGACGCGGCGAGCAGCGCGGCGAGCGTGTCGTAGTCGATGAGCACCGAGTCGGCCTCGAGGCCAGCGGACTCCAGAGGCACGATGATGATCGCGTCGTTCGCCGCGGGTAGCGACGCGTACTGGATGAAGCGTCCCTTGGAGATGTTGAAGACGATGCTGGCCAAGATCCGACCTCCTTACGCGAGTAGGACGGCGCCGCAGCTGGCGGTCGGCGGCGGAGTCGTTGTGATGTTCCAGAGGAAGTGCTCGCTCGCCTCGAGAACGTTGTCGCCGAGACCCGTCGTCAGCGCGCCGATGAGGTCGGGCCAGAGAGTGTACCAGGCCTTCGTCTCCGACGAGAAGGTGAACGTGAACGTTCCGTTCTCGAAGGTGAAGTCCTGGATCATCGTGTTGCCGACGTTGCCGAACAGCCAGTAGACGTACTGCTGCAGGCCGCCCGGGGTGCACGCGTTGGCGCCCGCGATCGGCTGCCACAGCTCCATGGAGTAGCGTGCCAGCAGCTGGCCCTCGCCGTACGCGACGCCGGTGCCCGTGGCGGGAGTGCCGGTGGTCAGCAGGCGCTCACCGGACGCGATGACCTGGACGTCCGGATCGAGTGTGCAGACCTCGACCTCGAGACCGGCGCGCTTGAGCTCGTTGGGGTCCTTCTCGTTGACGCAGAGTGAGCCGTCCGCGCGCTTGAGAATGAACTCCTCGCCCTCCTCGTAGTCCGGCGTCACACCCACGGAGATGAACCCGTTGAACACCGCGACCGCGGACGATGCACCGGACACCGGCACACCACACGCGTCAAGCTTGATGAAGCGGATCACCGATGCCTTGATCGGCGTCACGCAAGTGGCAGCCATTCCTTACCTCACTAACCGCACGTCAAGGACACGGGCACCGCAACCAGGCAGCAGTCGTAGCCCAGCAGGTACGTGCGCTCGGCGATGGCCTTGACCGTGTTCACCGAGCGGTCGAGCGTTGTTTCGGGCGCGAAGGTGCGGATCTCCGACCGGTAGCCGAAGATCTGCGGGGTCATGTAGATCCAGCGCACGGCGGGGTCGACCACACCGGCCGGCGAGGACCCGGCGTAGCCTGTGCCCGCGACGACGACGTTGCCGTTGCCGGTGATCAGCCGGTCATCGTCGCGCTCCAGGAGGTACGCCTGGTCCATGATCGGGATCAGCTCGTTGGGCACGTGTACGATTCCCGCGCCCGAGTAGCAGTCGGCGAAGGCGGACTCCAGCAGGCCGAGGGCTACCTCGACGCACACCGCTGAGCCGGTGACGATCGTGGCCGCCTGCTGGAGTGTGACCGAGTTGCCGTTCGCCTCAACGTCGGTCACTTCGGCACTTGCGGCGAGGTGGGGAAACTGTGCGTCGACGACGCCGGCGACCGTGCCGCTGAAGAAGATCTTCTCCAGCTCCTTGAACTCGGTGCGCTCCAGTCGGTCGCGCGCCCACGCCGTCGAGTCGTCGTAGAAGCCGACCGCGGAGCAGTCCACCTCGGCGTACACCGTGAACGGCGTGGCGCCGAAGTTCTCGCGCGTCGCCGTGGCGGCCTTGGGTCCCGGCTCAGGGAACGGCACCGGCACACCGGTGACCGCACCGCTGGTTGCGCCGATGATGACGCACTCGTCGTACGTGCTGTCCGCATCGCCGCAGACGGTCTCCCACTCGACGCCCGCGCGCCAGTGTCCGTCGCCGTCTCGCCAGTCGACGACGGACGCCAAGTTGTACGGCGGCAGCGCGAAGTTGGGTCCTGAGACGATCAGCCGTGTGCTTGCCACTTACCCTCCCTCACGCTGCTCACCGTTGACTTCGATCCGCTCCGGTCAGAGACCGCAGGCGGTGATGTCGGCGGCACCGGTCCGGCCGTTGGCGCAGACGTTGATCGTGAGAAGACGGGACTCGTGACCGAGCTTGGCGATCAGCCAGCACTCTTCCATCCACGCCGCGGTGTAGTCGTTCGTCTGGTTGAGCACCGAGTCGCGGATGACGCCGAGGTCCAGCGTGAGACCCTCGCCGAGAACGAAGGTGCCCGGCGCGAACATCAGCGCCTGCACCTGCGTCGGCCAGGCCAGCAGCGTTCCGGTACCGCCCGGGAAGCCCGTGGTGCGCACCTGCCAGTCGCCGACGAACTGGATGCGGATGTCGAGGGCATCGAAGAGCCCCTCGATGTACGAGTCCGCGACCGAGAGCAGCTCGACGCCGGTGCGGCGACGGATGTCCGACCGCATCATGTCGAGGATCCAGCGCGGCAGCACGACCTCGAGGACGGCATCCTCGCACATCGCGAACTTCTCGCGGTAGTCGCGAGCCTGCAGCTCCAGCGCCCCGAGGACGTTGTTGATGACGGACTCGCCGACGGCGCCCATGCCCACCGTGCCGGACACCGCGACGGACGCGGCCACCAGCTTATTGATGCGCGACAAGTTCATCTTGTGCGCGTGGAAGGCCATCAGGAGCTTCATGTGGTTCGCAATGAGCTCCGGGTACGCGTCGTCCATGAGGTTGCCGACGGTGAGGCAAACGCCGTCGCACGCGAGGCGCTCCTCAGAGAACGTCGCGCACGGGACGCGACCGCAGGTCTTGACGCCCGACTGGTCAGTGCCGGTGACGGCGGCGATGTCCTGCGTCTCGGTCCAGGTCCAGAGGGCCGGGTTGCCCGAGAGGCTGGAGAAGTCCGGGGAGATCGGGAAGCGGATGCCACCGCGGTTGATGCCCACGGTCGGCAGGTCCAGCATGCCGTCTTCGCAGACGATGTTGAAGAGGTCGTACGAGATCTCGGACGGGGCGCACCAGCCGCCGGCGGCGACGAGCTCGCTGACGTTGGTCGCGGCGGTCAGGACCTCGGAGATCTGCTGCGGTGTGGCCTGCCGGTCGAGCGTGTACTTGAAGCTGCGGTTCATCGACGCGACGGTGTACCGCGGGGCGTCATCACCGCGCGTCGTGGTGCCGACGGTGCGCACACGGTTGTGCGCCGCAGAAACCAGGTCGTACATCGAGTCGAGCCGGGAGCCCTGGGCGTAACCCGGGATGTCCGCGGACGCGACCAGCGTCGAACGCAACGGGGTGTTGGGAACCTCAACCTTCGGCGCGCGCGCCTGGATCGCCGACAGCGAGACGTTGAGCTTGCGCTTCCCGGTCGCGTTGCGGGGCGTCGTCCGCGCCGGGCTGTAGTGCTGCCCACCCGCGACGACTTCGTCTTCGTCCACTTCCTCGCCTTCCTCCACGGCGAGCTCCGTGGCCAGTTCCTGCGTGGTCTCCTCGGCGGCCTCGGTCGGTGCCTCGCCCCGGCCGTGCACGCGCGACTGCAGCGCCTCACGGTCGGCGGCGTGCTGCAGTGCCATCTCTTCGCGCGAGGCGATCTCGGCGCGGATGGCGTCGATGTCGTCGGCGAGCTGCGCGGCCTGCGCGACTACCTCGGCCGAGACGTCGTTCTCCGGGTCGGCGGCCTCGTCGAAGGCCGCGACCGCAGCCTCCTCCAGCGCGCGAAGCTCATCATCGCTCAGCGCGGAGAGGTCCTCCGGCAGACCCTGATACCCATTCATGCGGCTTCCTCTTGCTTCACGTTGATGAACCTTACGCGCATTGTACACCACGGTGTTGATCTCGGCAAATCACCGTGAAGTAGTCACTGCTGGCCGGCGGACTCCACCACATCGGACTGCGAGTTGTAGACCGCCGCGCGCAGCGATGCCAGGTCGCGAGCGAGCGACTCCTTCTCCTGCTCCTTCTGAAGCGCCAGCTCGGCCTCATTCACAGACGTCACGGCGGTCGTGCGCCGTCGTCCACATCCACATCCCACGACTACCTCCCAATCCGCTTGCGGATCTCATCCAGCCGCGACTTGTCGTCGCGTCCGATGCGCTGCTTCAGGCTCGCCACGATGGCCTGCAGCGCCTCCTGCTCGACCGCGCTCTGCTGGTCGCCCGGGCCGTACGGGTTGACGCCCGCGGCCACCAGCGACGTCTGAACCCCACGGCGCGCGCCGGCCTTGACGCGCGGCACCGGGAAGCCCGGCACGTTGACCGCCAGCAGCGCGATGAGGCGCAGCCCATTGCCGAAGCGGCGCCAGTCGCCGGACAGCTTCGCGGCGCGGAGTGCGCGCAGCTTATACGGCGACAGCTTCGGCCGCAGCGCGCCGGAGAACCAGAGGCCGTGCTTATCCTCACCCGTCGCGACGTCCGCCACGACGGTGCCGGTGTGGTCGTAGTGATCGATCGCCTGCAGTGCGGTGAGCTTGCCGCCGGTCGCCGCGTGACCCGTTCCCAGTGTGATGGAGCCCGTGGCAACGGTGGATCCGTCCGCGGTGAGCGTCTCGCCCAGTAGGAAGTACTCGTGGAGTCGCTCGCGCGGCGGCGTCACGCACGTGCCGGAGAAGCCGGTGTGGCAGGTTCCCCAGACGGCGGCGTGGCCGAAGATCCGACCGTCCTCCGTGACGGTGAGCGGCGTCGGTCCGGACAGCTTCGGGTCCTCGAACCAGTCGGTCGGCGGCGCCTCATCGGTGCAGCCGCAGGCGGTCAGCTCGGCGCGCCGAGCGAGGTGACCGATCTCCTCCTCGTCCTCAGCGTCCACCGACTCACCGGCGCTCTCGATCGCAAGCTCGGTCGCGTCGTCATCGGCGAACTCTGAGTGCGGGCCCTCCTCGATCGCGGTCTCGTCCGTGTCGAGCGTCTGACCGTCCAATGCGATGGACGCCTCCACGAAGGCGGGAAACTGCACGAGCGTCGCGCCGCGCAGCCGGCCACGGTGAAAGATCGTCAGCTCGGGCGCCGCGAAGAGGTCGCCGAAGCCGTCGGCTCCCTCCGCACTCTCCGCACCGCCGGACTTCGGGAAGACGAGCTCGACGTCAGAGTCCTTCACCGAGTCGACGTCGCCGGACACGCCGCGCAGGAAGCCCTGCGCCACCTGCCGGTACGCCTCGTAGCCGTCGTCGCCCTCCAGGTCGAAGACTCCGCGTCCCCAGATCTGGTTGCCCTCGCGCCACACCTCATCGATGCGACCCGCCTGCACGGCGGTCTCGTGCCCCGTGGCGGTCTGCTTCTGCCACATCAGCGGCAGCGGCAGTGGCGCGGACTTGAGCGAGCCCTCCGCGAACATGCGACCGTCGCCCGACTCAACGCCCTCGACGATCAGGACGCCGGACCACGCGCCGGGCTCGGACTCGGAGACCTCCACCTCGGCGGCCTCTTCGACCGTGTCGGTCACGTTCATCACCTCACCTTCGCGATCATTATATTCCATCGTGGAGTCTCGGTCGATCTCCGACACTGCCGCGCCCGCGAAGAGCTCACCAAAGAGTTCGCCGTCGCTAAGTTCTTCGTAGTCCGCGTCGTCCTCAACGTCAGCTAGATCCACTGGCTTGAACGTGTCTCTGAGATCGAAGTCGTAGACATCATCACCCAGGGCCAAGCGCACACGATCAAATGTGATGTCGCCGGTGCGGTCTGCCAGGCGCTCCACCGTGGAGTAGTCCTCGGTGTACGCGAGCGTCACGTGCGGAATCCACGGCTCGTGCTGCTCGGGAATCTGATAACTCTCACCGGCGATCTTCTTAATGATCCGGTCGCGGATCTTCTTACAGAGCAGGTGAAGCGTTGATCCGCTCAGACCCAGCGTCACACATGTGTCACGCTCGTCAGTGTGTGGGTTGAAGAGCGCGACATTGAACCCCTCCGCGACGACCGGCCCAAGCTCCTCATCGGCGATGTTCACGAGCTCGTCCACGATCGTGCTAAACGTTCGCTCGTCCATACTTGTGATGTCGCCCAAGTAGATCACCGTGGTGTGCAAGTCCTCAGGCAACTCGCCAAAATCATCTTCGCCCGCGTAGAGACGTTCAGCATTGGCAGCAGTAGGAATGAGAGCGATCATGCCACTGGTGAAGGTGTCACCAACTGCGGCGAGCTCATCTTCGGTGATCTCCTCAATGACCTCATCTTCGGTGGGGATAATCGTCATCACTGCATTGTTCGGGTCAGTGAGTGGCGTGAACTCACTAGTGTTCACATCGATGGGCGTGGTCACAGCACTACCTCCAGTTGCACAGCGGGCGTTGTGCCCGAGGTGTCAACGTCGATGACGCGATAACGCGTTCCGGGCGCCAAGATGACCTCCTGCTCGCCAGAGTGTACGCTGTGTGCGCCCGGAACGGTGGCCCTCGTTCCGGTAGGCACCGCGATCTGAAGTCGCACGTTGCCGAACAATTGAGTCTGCGCGGGGTCCAGCGACGTACTGGTAAACCCGGCGTCTGTGATGTCTGAGCCGACCAGCGACTGCAGGTCAGCGGCCGACGTCACACCTGGTAGGTTATCCAGCATCATGCGTCGGAAGACGGTCACCGGTTCGGTGATGGGACGCATCGCACTTTCAAGCTCATTATTGCGATCAATCACATTGGGATCGCAGCCACTTCCCGTTCGTAGGCACTCATTCATGCCCTGGTACGCCGTGACGGAGTAGTCGCGAATCGCCGCGATCTCCGCGGGAGTTCGCGCGCCGCTCTGCGCTTCCATCTCACGTTGAATGCGCGCCATATCAGTGTCGGTTCGCGTGGGGAAGTCGTCACTTATCGGAAATGGCGCGGTATCTTGGTGCGGTAGCGCGACCACGGTCGCGGGAAGTGGTGCCGGTGCGGGCCCGTCCGTCGTAAGTGGACCACCCGGTGCGGGAAAGTCCGCACCCGCTAGGTGCTGAACGACGCGATTCTCAATGCGATTCGTGTTGGGATCACCGTAGAGAGATGCCTCGTGCGCGTCGACGGCGCGCAGCACCTGCAGCGGCGTCAGCGACTGCTCGTCAGCGACGTTCGACGCCACTTGCGCGAGATCTTCCGGCGGTGTGTACGGGTCGCTGAGCACGCTGCCCGCGGCGTTGACCGCGTTGTACGCGTTACGGATCTGCTCGGGCGTCAGTGCACTGATGTCGTCCGCGGGCGTCGCAATGGAAGAGTGTGTCGCTGATGCACTCGCATCCGGTGCACTAACGTCCGGCGAATCGACGTCCACCGCGTCAACGGCCAGCGCGGGTGCGTCCTGATCTTCCTGTTCACCTGCGCGCCAGCCGAGCTTTGTTAGTAGGTACGCCTGAAGCTTACCACGCTTACCGATCGACTGCCACGAGCCGTCGGGCTGACGCACTTGCTGATCGAACTGGTCGGTGACCTCATCGTAGACCATCCGCTGGCTGCCGTCGTCCGACACGTGCGTGACGTCGCCGTCGTTGTGACGTCGAAAGACGTTGGCCTCCGGAGTGCCGCGCACCAGCGCGGGCGGCGGGCGAAAGAGCGCGCCCACCGCCTTCCTCGCGAAGCGTCCCTTGTTGCGCTTGACCTTCGACTCATCGAAGCGTCTACGCGGTGCGAGCGTCTCCACTACTTGTCACGATCCTCACCGGGCCAGTGCCCCGTTGCCTCGTGGTAGAGGTTCGCGCACAGGCCCTCGGTCCCCGTGGGGAAGTGCTCGCGCAGCTCGCGGACGCAGCGGGTGAACGAACCCTTGGTGCCCCACCGAATCTGCGCCGCGCCCTCGCCGCGCAGCCAGTAGTCCTTCAGCTGCCGTGGCATGCCTGACTGCAGCTCTTCGCGCGGACTCTCTGTGACGTCCACTGCGGCGATGAGGTTGATCGGAACGCTCGCCGCGGGTCGCCGAAAGATCATGTCGAACTCGGACTCGGTCAGGCCGTCCTCATCCAGCTCACCCTCATCGAACGGATTCTCTTCGGAGACGGGCACCAGTGACACCCACTCCACGGACGTGGGGTCCACCAGTGAGCTTACCGTCGGGCCACGCTCTTCTACCTCACCGCTTGCAGGTGTCGTCACGGAATGACCTCCACTCGAACAATGACGCCGTCCGAAATGCTGCGCGACGGCTTAACTTCCACAATGCGGTAGCGCGTTCCCGGCGGCAGCACCATTTCATACTCGCCCGGGTTATCGGAAATGTGGTCGACGTACGTGGCGGGGTAGCCGGCGGGTACCTCGATCTGCATGATCACCGCGTTGTACTGGCCCGCACCCCAGCTGTGCGCGGTGGTAGGGTTCACCGATGCGCTGGAAAAAGCGAAGTCCTGTGCCATGTATCCGACGTGATTCTCGAGGTCGTGCGCGCTCGTCAGGTTGAGGTCCGGCGCGAACTCGATGTTCGTGCCGCGGTACAGGGTGACGTTCTGCGTAAGTGGTCGCATTCCCTGCGTCGCGTACTCGCTGGTCTGGTACGACGTGTAGCGCGTGCCGTTATGATACATCACACCCGCGTTACAGTCTTCACCACGCCGCAAGCAGTTGTTCATTTCACGGTAAGACTCGCTGGTATAGTATGTGAGTGCGCTACTTTCCCGCGGATCAAGTGCACCCGATTGTGCTTCCATCTCACGCTGCAGCTCGAGCGCTTCATCGGGATCCAACGTGGTGTAACCGCTGGAAAGTGGAAAGAAGTCACCGTGAGGCTGACTCGTCGAACCGTAGTTGGTCGCGGTGATGTTCGCGGGCGCGGGCGGCGGCTGCGGCGTCGGAACGGGTGGTGTGCGAACCGGCACCAGCGACGTCGGCGTCGCCCCGGTCGGCGCGGTGCCCAGCGTCGCCTGAACGTGAGCCTTGCCCTTAGAAGACTTCGCCCACTTCTCAACCTTGGCCTGAAACGGCTTGCCGCCAAACTTCGCCGAGCTGTGGTAGTTCGCATCGGCGTACTTGAGCACATCCTCCATGGACATGCCCGTCGCCTGGGACGCGGCGTACGCGGCGTCAAAGATCGACGTTGTGTCGCTGTACCAGTTGACGCCCGCATCCTTGAAGTGACTCTGGAGCATTGCCTGCTGCGCGTCGTCAAGAATCGGAACGCCGTCGGCGTCGTACGACAGTGCCGGAGCTGCGGCGGGCGTCGCGGGCGTGATCACCGGAGCCGCGGGCGCAGGCGTTGGTGCCGTCGCGGGCGTCACGTCGTTGACGTTGAACTTCGTGGGCGTTCCGTTGACGTCAACGGTGATCGATGGATTACCGATCGCGTTGGCGAACGGTGCACCTACGACGTAACCGTCACCCATGGGAGTGCTGACGTACGCGCCGTCGACGGGCGCGTTGGTCAGCGAGTCGATCTGAAACTGCGTAAGTGGTCGCAAGTCCCCGGCGGCGAGTGTGCCCGTTGATCCACTCACCGTCTGGAACGTGACCTGCGGATCACCATACGCGTTAGGCGGCCCCTGGCCTACGACGGTCGCGATGTCACCTCCTGGCGTGTAGACGTAAGCTCCCGGAATGACGCCCTTCTGCGCGCCGTCCAGGCGATCCGCCGCGGCGGGACTGGACGCCGTCGTGGCGTCAGAGAGCTCGTCGTTCTTGAACCAGCCCACCTGACCGTCGGGAAACTGCACCTTCGACATTTTGATCTTCGTGCCGGTGGTCTCCGCAACGGCGACGACCTCGCCCGTCGCGCCGGTCGGTCCGATCACCGAGTCACCCTTCGCGAACGTCTTCGACTTCGCGGGCTTCTTCGTCGGAGCGGGCGTCGCCGGTTCCGACGTTGGAGCTACGGCGGGTCCACTCTTAGCGAGCTGCTTCTGGTACGTCCCGACGACCGCAGCGTGATGTGACGGCGACCACGCCACACCGTACTTATTCTTATACTGCTTCTTAAGAATCGACAAGATGGACGCGTAGCTACTCGTGTCCGTGACGGTCAGTGAGGGATCCGCCAATGCATTGTTGTAGTTGTGAAGAGCATCTCGAATCTGTTGTGATGCGGCCTGCTGCGCCTCCAGCTGCGCGAGAGGCACATCCTCGCCCGCGAGTGCGGACGCCATGGGATTTGTGTACGCAATCTTCTTAGCGGCCTTTTTCGCCGGTGCCGGCGACGGCGCGACCGCGGGCGGCGCCACCTTCTTCGCCGCAGTCTTCTTCGCGGCGATTTTCTTCGCCGAGCCCAACGGCGTTCCCGGAGGTACGGTCAGGGTGGACGGCGGAAATGGCTGGCCCGCGAGGTGAGCGCGAACGCGATCCGAGTACACGCTGTCGCCGCGTTCATGGTCGATGATGGCCAGCGCCTGCTCAGGCGTGACGCCGTACTTGTTCGCCAAATTGGCGACGTGCTGCGCGGCGAGACCCGCATTCAGAGCATCTTCATTGGAGAATGCCGACTCGATGTGCAGACTCGCCATCTGATACGCCGACAGTGGTGACGCCGACAGGTCGTTCCAGCCGTCCGCGAATGCGCCGTGTCCCGCGGAGGCATTACTCGTTGTCGTGCCTGCGTCAGGGGCGTCACCGGCATCCGCATCCACAGTCGCCGCGGTCGCGACGTCAGGCTCCTCATCATCGTCCGCGCGCAGCTCACCCCACGAAGAGCTGAGCGCGTTCGCCTTCTTATACGCGGCGCCCTTGCCGAGGACCTCGACGACCTCCCAGCCGCCGTCGGACGTGCGCCGCTGGACCGTCCAGTTGTTGCCCGCCGCATTGTAGACCATGCGGTGCTGGCCGTCGGTGGACTGGATGATCGAGCCGTTGGCGTGCTTCCCGTAGATGACCTTGTTGGTGATCTTCTTACCGGACGCGATCGGCGCCGCGGAGGTCTTCTTTGCGGGCGCGGGCGCCGACGATCCCCCGCCAGCCTTCTTCGCGAACTTGCCACCGGGCCCACGCTTGACCTTGGACTCGTCGAACTTCTTCTTGAGGCTGACCGCGGTCGCCGCAACCAGCGCGGAGTATGCGGCCATCTTCGGGCGCGGCGTGACCGCAGCCGTCGTCGCGGCAGCATCACCCGGGCGCTCGATGACCCACTGGACGTTGCTCGGGTCCGTCAGCGGCGTGAGCTTTTCGCCGTTGGCCATTACACAACCACCCTCACTCGCACCGCGGCGGGCATGCCTTCTTCCGCAGGCATCTGGACTTCCAGCACCTCGAAGCGCGTGCCTCTGTCGAGCAGCAGCTCACGCTCGCCCGCGTTCTGGCTGATCTGGTCGATGTACGCGGCGCGCGCACCCTCGGGCACCTCGATCTGCAGCCGGACGTCGCCGGCGAACGCGGAGTTCGGATCGATCGATGTGCTGGTGAAGCCGTGGTCACTCACCGTGGCGCCGACCAGCGACTCCAGCTGTGCCGCGTTGTTGATGCCCAGCGACTGGAAGTTCGCGCCGCGCGTGACCGTCGTCGCGCGCGTCGTGGGACGCATCGCCGCGGACGCCTGCCGGTTGTCGAACTCGATGTCATCCGTGCAGCCCTCATCGAACCGCAGGCAGCCGTTCATCTCTGTGTACGCGTCGCCGCTGTACACGGTGAGTGCTTCCTCCTGCGCCACGGACCAGGGCTCGCGCGCCAGCATCTCGTCCTGCATGTCGTTGGCATCCGACTCGGTGAGAGGCTCGAAGCCGGGCGTGACCGCGAACGGCAGCTCCGCACCGTCGTCGCCCGCGTCCTCGTCAGCTTCATTCTCGTCCTCATCGCCCAACGGCGCGCCCGCGGGCAGGTTCTCGACGACGTCCGCTGGGAAGGGCGACCGCGTGATGTCCGCGTAGTCGTCATCCGCCGCGTCGATCACCTCAGCGTCCGTCGCGGCCATGCGCTGGACGCGCGTCGGGTCATCGTCGAACTGCACCCAGAGCTCATCACTGAGATCCGCGTCGTTGGTCGTCGAGTGGCGCACCGTTCCGGCACGGTCGCCGACCAGCACACGGCTACCCGTCTCCGCGAAGTCGCCCTCCGACAGGTCCAGCGCGTCCCGCACCTCGGGCGTCACCTGCACGATCGGCGCGCTCGGCTCGATGCCGCCGGGTGCAGCCGGCTCCGGTGTGGGCAGCTCTTCGATCTCCGGCGCGGGCGGTTCTTTGACCGGCGGCGGAGGCGGGGTGGGCGCGATCTTCTTGCCGGTCGTCTTCGCCGGTGCGGCCTTCTTAGCGGGCGGCGGAGTCGGCGCGGGCGGCGGCGTCGGAGGCGCGGCCGTCTTCTTAGCGGTGGTCTTCTTGTAGCTGATCTTCTTCGCCGGTTCGGCGGGCTCCGGCTCGGGCGCCTTCTTGGCGGTCTTCTTCTTATAGTCGATCTTACCGCCGCCACCGCCAGACTTAGGTGCGAAGCGTCCACCCTTACCGCGCTTGTGCTTCGACTCGTCGTACTTCTTACGCGGCGCGAGCTCAATGCGCGACGCCGCCGCGACCAGCGAGTCCAGGTCGACGAAGTCCGCTGGGTCGAACTCGTCGGTGACGTCGGGCAGGTCTTCCAGCGCGACGGACAGCTCCGACTTTTTGACGTCAAGTGACAAAGTACATCTGCAGTTGATCACATTTTCCGGCTCACCCTGCGGGTCGCCCGGGAAGTCCAGCGCCTCACCGTCCACGATGAACACGTTGTTGACGCTAACCGTCTGGCCGTCAGCCTTACGGTGCGCCTCACGCGTGCGCGAATCCTTGGTGGCGAGCCACGTCTTCTTCGCGATCGCACCGGTCGCCTGCACCTCGGCCAGCGCGCCCGCGTTGGACGCGGAGATGATCTCAGTGCGGGCCACGGTCGCGGCGCGCGACTCGCTCCAGTCGCTCACCGACTGCAGGCGAGCGGTCAGCTGCTGGATCGACTCGCCCGCCTGAAAACCCTCAATGAGCTGCGCTCGAGCGCGCGCCCACGTGCCCTCCGTGACGTTCATCATGCGGTTGCCGGAGTCCGTGAGGTACGCGACCGCCGCCGACTGGCTCACGAATGGCACGGCGGCCGGCGCGCCGCCATAGACGTCGACGAGCTGCAGGTGAGCGCGCTCTGCGGCGGAGACGTAGGCGTTCACAACGCGCGGAAAGAAGTCGCCGTTGACGGCGTCCAGCCAGGCCGTCTCAGCTTGGTCTAGAACGACCCGCTCGGGCCGCTCGGCGGCCGCCGTGATAGTCTGGCCCAGCGCCTGGCCCGCGCGCCGTAGAACCGCACGCAGCGTCTCGACCATGTCCGTGGCGAGCGCGTCGGCGGCAGCTTGCAGCTCAGCCTCGGAGACCATCGTGATGCGCGTCACGTGCGCGTCCTCTCAACGATCTCGAGGAAGGTGGTGTCGACGCTCGCGCCCGGAGGTCCGCCACTTTCACCGGACGGTACTTCGGTGCGCGTGCTCGGTGGTCTTACCACCGTGGGCGCAGGCCCGGCGGCCGGCGCCGGTGCGGGGAGGTTCGCTTCGGGCGAGGTCGTGGATTCCTCGTCCCCGACGCCGGCCACCGGAGTTCCGGTGAGCTCCTCGTACGCGTTGGTGACCTGCTGGCCACTGTACGCGAGCTTCTTCAGGATCTGCGCGTTGCGCTCTTCGTCGGTCGGCGCGTCGGAGTCATCGAAGCCGGTCGCGCGGCGCAGTGCCTCGTCAGAGATCGCGACGCGGTCGTGGAGCTGGACGGCGCGCTCGCCGAGGTCGGGCTGCTTCTCCAGCTCGGACGCATCATACCAGACGACGTATTGCGCCTGCTCGCCATTCGCGTCATCCGCGACGTCATTATCGTCGAACTCTTCGAGGCTCTGATTGGAGAGGGCGGGCTGCAGGTACCCCACCGTGAGACCACGACAAATCGTTTCTACCGTGGGAAGCACGTGAATCTTGATCGCGGAGTCTTCGATCTTCCAAGACCCCCAATGGTTCACGTCTCCCATGCCAGTCAAAACTTCAGCCGGAACGTTGAGCATCTTCGCGAGTCGGCTCAGCGCGCGGTCGCGACCGTCCAACGTCTCCTTGACGACGTTGTCCGAGAAGCGGACGTGCTCGAACTTGTCGATGAAGTCCGCGGGCACGCGCATCGGAATCGGCAGTGCGGCCGCGGCACTTCCCGGGTTCTGGATCGCCTTCGATGCGACGTCGATCCACTCGGAGATGAACGGGTCCGGCGCGTCCGAGAACTCGTCGCGGACGGGGAACGTCACCTCATCGGGAATCAGCCACACGCCGTTGCTGGCGATGCGCGCCGTCAGCTCGGTGATGATCTTTCGGTTGTAGAGGTCGACCTCGCGCAGCACGCTGAGCGCGGGCTCGGTCGGCGAGATGGCCAGCCACGGGTACTGCTCGTCGGGGTTCCAGATGCGGACGACCAGCGACTCGCGCGGCAGCGGCACTGGCCCGGACTCATCCAGCTGAAGTGAGAAACCACCGCTGGTGTCCTTGCGCACGACGTCCGCGGAGTACACCCCGCTGTGCGTAACTCCCTCTTCATCCACGTACATGATGAAATACGAGTCGCCCGCGATGTCGAGCTTGATCGAGAAGCTCTTCATGAGCACGGACTGGCCGCCGATGCCACCAGCGAGCTGCTCCATAAGCTCCGCCGCCGGACCGTCGTCCACGATCTCCGGCTCATCCGAGCCGGGCACGATCTTCGCGGCCTTCAACCGCACGCGTGAGACCGCGTTGCCCTTCCACTCGGTCGCGTACCAGAGCTCACCGTTACCACGCCAGTTGTCCCACGCCTCATCCTGCCAGCGTTTCTTCTGGATGACGGTGCCGCGCGTGTCCGACCGCATGATCGCGGCAGCCGCGGTCAGCGACTCCTTCTTCGCGTTCTTCTTAGCGGCGCGCTGCAACGCGCGGTGCTCGCGGCGCGACAGCGCGGGGCTCTCGACGACCGCGAGCGCCGTACTCTCGCGGTCACCGCGCATCACGCGTGCGCGCGGTCGCGCCGATGAGGTTCTCCGCCAACCCACCGCTACTCCTACCTGCGAGCGAGTACCACCTGGTACCGACCGGCCGTCTCGTGCCGTACGACGGTCCAACCGCCACTCTCAACGAGCGCGCGGTAGCCGTCCATGTCCCACGCCCACGCGTGAACCGCGTCGTGAGATGCCTCCGTCTCATCCACCGGTGATGATGCGATCAGCACCCGGACGCCCGCCTGCCACAGCGCCTTCACCAGCGCGTGCGGGCGGGCGACGTGCTCCAAGACCTCCAGCGTCGTCACCACCGTGCCCAGCTCGGGCTTCTCCGCGGTGAAGTCGCGCAGCTCGACGTTCACTCCGCGCTCCGCCGCACCCGCGACGTTCGCGGGACAGAGGTCGTAGCCCCACGCGCGACTTACGTACGGCGCGACCAGCGTCAGGAACCCACCGTCGCCCGCGCCGAGGTCGCACAGCGTCGGCTTGGCGTACCAGTTCTCGGCGGCGCGCACGCACTCCAGCGCGAGCTCCATGCGCGCCCGGTGGTGCGCCTGCTCCAGGTGCGGCGCGCGCTCGCGGTCCCGGTGAAACTCGGCGGTGCTGACGTACGGCGTCGTGCCCTCTTCGAACAGTCGCCACTCCATCAGTCAACCTCCGGCTCGTGCATCGCGATGGTGCCGGTGATCGCCGACGCAACGAAGACCATCGCGTAGGGCCACGGCACCGCTGTGTAGCGGTCGAACACGGCGACCACGCCCGCCGCGACGTACATCGACGCGCACCACATGCATGTGATCAAGTACGAGAACCAGTGGTCCTCTCCCAGCTTGCCGATGATCCACTCGCGCGGCGTCGCGATCAGTGGGAACGCGTCAGCCGCGATCAGTCGCGTGACACGGTACGTCACCAGGCTGATCATGATGAGTAGGAAGATCGGTCGTAGTGGGTCGAATGCCACGATCGTCAGTGTGTCGTCCACGGTGCTCTCCACGTTGTCCTCCCACGGCTACGGTACTACACCTATGTGAGAGTCGCCGACGAGTGGATGAGCGTTCGGCGCGACCTGGTCCGATGTGCGCGCGACCCGTAGGCGTCTACGCGCCCGTTGGCGGGCGCAGCACACAGGCCCCGCCCTACCGGGCGGGGCCTGTTCGTTGGCCGTCTCAGCGGCCGTACAGCACGCTGAAGGCCCGCATCCAACGGATGCGAGCCTTCGAGCTGCGGCGGACTAGCGCGCGACGATGCCGACGTTCTGCGCGGACCGGACCCACGAGGGGTACTCGTTGAGCAGCTTGTCGTACAGCTCCGAGTCGGACAGCGCGGCCGGGTCGAAGCCCGCGGCCAAGAAGCCCGCGTTGTCGACCGTGCGGTTCGTCAGCGTGTCCAGCCGGTTGAGGAACGCGAACCGGTCGTGGCCGAAGCCGACGAACTGCCAGAAGATCGGCAGCTTCGACGACCTGACGATGATTTCCTCCGCGGCGGACTGGTTGTCCGGCGCGCCGTCGGTCTGGAAGAACACCAGGGCGGGCACCCGCGGGTTCGTCCCGCGGTAGTGCCGGATCACCGTCTCCATGGCGTCGGCGTAGTTCGTCGAGCCCATGCTGCCGAACTCCTGGTGAAGCTGCGCGACGCGGCCGGCGTGCTGGCCCAGGACGATGTCCTTGGTGGGGTGAGCGCGTGAGCCGAAGAACACGGTCGGCACGACGCCGTCGTCATCGAACTGCGCGGCGGCCGCGAGGATGCGGTCCGCGAACGCCTGGACCGAGCCGTCACGGAAGTAGCCGCTCATCGAGCCGGAGCGATCGACGACGAGGTACACGGCGGCTCGCAGTCCCAGGCCGCCCTTCTTCTCGAGCAAGACGCCCGCGGTGCGGAACGACTCGACGAGCGTCGGCGCCTTGCTCATGAACGTGCTCGTCATCATGGCGGCGGACTTGCTGCCGTCACTGGCGCGCACCGGGTCCATGGTCTTGTACATGTCACCCGCGAACAGGCCTCGGTTGAAGATTCCCACGATGTCTCCCGACTAGTCGTTGCTGAGGAAGTACGCGAGCGCCGCGATCACCAGGACGACGACCAGTGCGACGATGAGGATGACGCCCCACATGGGAACGTCGTCATCGTCCTTCTTGCGCTTGCGCGCGACGCACTGGCCGTACACGGCGGCGTTGATCGCGTTGGCGTTGGGCAGGACGCAGAAGTCCTGCATGTTCATCACGATCGCCGGACCGTTGGGCTGCGGCACGCTTACCGGCGGCAGCTTCGCGAGGTCCGCGGGCTTCTTGATCGTGACCTTGCCACTGGACATACTGGAGCCACTGGACGTACTGGAGCCGCTGGTCGAAGACTTGCCCGTGGAGCCGCCGGACTTGCCGCCCGACGTGGTCCCGCCCGACTTACCACCGGTCGACCCACCGGACGACCCGCCGGACGTCTTCTCCACGTAGTGAGTGTAGTGCACTGACTTCTCCTGTCGTGTCGAGGCGCGTCTACGCCTGATACGAATATACCACAAGTGCGGGTCCCGTGCGATTCACGGAACCCGCACCCAGGACGTCAGATGTGACAGTCGACCAGCACGAGCACGACATCGGGACCGAGGCTCGTGATCCGCCCGTTCACCGCGGTGTCGTATGCCTCACGGCTCTCCACGGTGTCCGAGCTCAGCCCGAACCAGCCCATGTCGCCGGGCGACAGCCACCGGTCGTCGCGCGTCAGGTACGCGTAGCCCGGCACGGCACTCAGCCGCGCACGGTGCACGTAGAGCTCGCGACCCCACCGGAACTCTTCGATCCGACAGCCGAAGCCGAAGTCGCTGAACGCCTCATTCAGCGCCTGCACGCGCGGCTGCTCGCGGTAGAACGCGCGCGCATCTTCGATGTCGTCGTGCGACTCGCGCGACTCCGTCCACGACAGCGCCTCGGGTGTTCCGGCGATCGCGCGCTCGTACGTCGCGAAGCGCTCCTCCGCCTTCGCGACCGCCGTGGCGCGCTGGCCCTCCAGGTCGAGCAGCCGGATCGGTCCGCCGTCGCACGCGCGATCGTGCACCTCGTAGTCTTCGTTCATCCAGCGGGGCGCGGTCAGCAGCACGCGCTGAACGTCATCCGACGACATCTTCTCGACGGTGGTGAAGTACCCGCGCCAGCGGCCGCCGATGGTCCACCAGTCCCACTTGGACTCGGGGTTGTACGTCGACCACGTGAACGCCCGGCCGGTCTCGGCGTCGTACTCGACCGGCTTCTCACTGTCCTCCTCGTCGTTGTGGTAGCGCTCGTTGTACGCGGCGACGAAGCGCTCGAGCGTGACGTCCTCCGGCGCCGGCGCGTTCTCGTCGCTCTTCTGGAGCGTCTCGTACACGTACTCGAACGCCCAGTTGTCGCGCGGGTCGACGCTCTCCCAGTAGTCCCGGTACGGCTCGACCTTGCGGTTCTCGTCGTAGCGCTCCAGGCGGCGCGCGATCTCACTCTCGTAGTCGTCGGGCAGCGTGCCCTCGGGCAGCTCGACGATCAGCGTGAAGTGTGACATGTCTTCCTCTCGTGTCAGCCCGCGACCGTCGCGGGCTCCTTGACCAGCGAGACGCGCGGACTCTGCTTGCGCACGTACGCCTGCAGGTGGTCGTGGATGCCCCACCACGTGACGTGCTTGTCGGATGTGGCGAGCCACTCCCAGTCGCGCTTGAGCACCTCGTAGAACTCGTCGTCCGCCGTGCAGCCGCCCTCGCCCTCGCCGGCGTAGATCACCATGTCGCCGCGGTAGCGCTTCAAGGCGTCAGCGGCCCACGGGGCGCCGTAGCCCGGCCACACCATGAGCAGCGCCGCGTCGGGGTGATCATCCACCGCCGTGTGATCGCGTTTCACGACATTCGTGAACTGCTCTCCGAACGTGAAGTACGTGTTGTCGTCGCCGGGTCGGCACGGCTCGTACGCGTGAACCGTCACACCCGCCTGCTGAAGCTGCCACGCCCAGTACCCGCGTCCCGCGCCCAGCTCGACGACCGGCCGGCCCCGCACGAGCTGTGAGATCCACGCGACGTCACCGGGCGAGATGATCGAGAACGCGTACTCAGTGCAGACAGCGAACCGCTCGACGCCCGACTCAACGTACCGCTGGTACGCATCCGTGCGCAGCTCGATCCACGACCGACCGATCTTCGGGTGCCGTGTGCACCAGCAGTCGCCGTCCACCGCGGGCATCCAGCGGATGATATCCCACAGCGGATTGGTGGCGCCGCCGAAGGTGTGCTGGTCGTGATCGCTGCTCGCCAGAGGCGACAGCTTCTGAACGTCGCTGTACCACGGGATCCGATCGGGCAGTAGGTGCTTCGCGACGCGCAGCTCACCGGTGCCCGAGATCTCCCACAGGTTCTTCAGCATGGCGACGGCCTCATCCGGTGAAACTCGCAGCCTACGAGCGTCGCTCTCAGTCATCGTCGACCTCCAGGGTGACGTCGTCGATCGTGCCGACGCGCATGCGCTGGACGAGCTCGGCGCCCTTCCGCGTGCAACGGTACTCGGCGCCCACCCGCGTCAGGACGCCGTGCTTGATGAGTCCCGAGAGGGTGACGATCGCATCGCGCGTCGCCAGGCCGAGCTCGCCGGTCAGCAGCTCGACGGACAGCGGCCGCGGGTGCACGCCGCCATCATCGGTCAGCGCGAGCGCGTTCCAGCGCGTCTTCGTCAGGTAGATCTTCACGGTGCATCCTCGCCTTCGTCATTATCTTCGTGAACCCACGCCTCAATCGCATCACGGTGTGACAGCAGTAGCGCCGTCCCCGCACCACCCAAGATGAACGCCGTGAGCAGTAGCGTTAGGCCGCGCGCCGTGTACGTGTCGAAGTCTTCGAGCACGACGAACAGCGCGAGACTTCCCACTCCGGTGACGCCGGCCACAAACGCGAGCGCGAGCACAACGGGCGCCTTCATCACGTGCGCGACTCCAGCACACGGTCGGCCCAGTCGCCGATCGAGCTGCCGGTGCCCGTGACGTCCTGCGGCTGGCCGATGTGCCACATGTGGTGCCGGTCGCAGTAGTACGCGTGCAGTCGATCCCGCGGGTTGCGCGCCTCGTTGTGCAGGCGCGCGGCGCGGTCCGCGTCGTCCGGCGTGAAGTAGCAGTACTTGGGCTCGCCGATGTCCGTCCAGCACGAGCGCGGCTTCGCCAGTACGTCCGGCGGCTGCACTCCCGCGCAGTCGTACGAGCAGTACTGCCGGTCGATCACGATGAACGCGAACGGCGCGCGGCACGTTCGGCAGCGCTGCCGCTCGGGGAACAGCAGCCGCTCGGACCGCTCACGGCTGGTCTTACTCGTCACCATCATCGTTGTCCTCCTCGGGTGGGGGTGTACGTTCGTTCCACCTGCGCGACTGCCTCGCGCAGTCGCGTGAGCGTGACGCCGCGCTCGCGGTACGGGTTGCTGAACGACAGCACCAGCTCATCAGAGCTGAGCTCCGTGGGCGGCGTGATCGGCGGAGCGTCCGCAATGACGTACGTCACCTCGCCGTCCGCGACCGTCCACATCACCGGCGCGGTGTCGTCGTGCAGGTACGTGCCGTGGCCGTCGGCGTCCTTGACCTCCTCGTAGTACCGCTCGCTCAGCAGCTGGACCCGCATACGCAGGAACGGGAACGCCGCCGCGATGGTGCGCAGGTCGCAGTCGACCTCAGTCGCCGTCGGCCACTTACCGACGTTGTACCGCGTCGCGCCGATGTCGCCGTTCCAGTCGCACCAGCCGTGCGGACCGTCGGCGTAGCACGACATGACGCGCTCGTTGTACAGGTAGTGCAGGTCGAGCACACCAAGCTCGCGCTGACGCGCGTCCAGGGCAGCGTGACGTGCCTCCACACGTGCGACGAGCTCGGCGTGCGGCAGCCGGTAGTCCTCGTGATCCATGTCGGGCGGCGTGCCCAAGACCTTGCGAACCTGCGCCTCCCACTCATCGTCGTTGGTGATCAGCATGTAGTGGCACGTGGTACGCACCAAGATCTCGTTGGTCTGCTCCCGCGTCACCGGGTCGCCGAGCAGCAGCAGCCGCGGCCACTTCGTGTACTCGACCGCGTTCAGTGGGGAGGCGCGCATCTCGTCAATCATCGTACACCCTCCAGCAGTGAGCTCATCTCTGCGACCACGAACGAGTGCTCGTTCGCGTCCTCAACGGTCGACCCGCGCGCGGTAACCCGCGTCGGACGCGCGGCCACCGCGTGAGTCGACCGCAGGCTCTCGGCGATGCGCTCCGCCTGCACCTCGTACGCGCAGCGCGCGATGACCTCAAGTTTTACGACGACGCGCTCGCCGTCGACGTTGCGACTCACGGTGCCCTGCAGCACCAGCCAGATCTTCGTCATATCGATCATCCTCGTCCGTTGCTCGTGTATTAATCCTATCAAGATCGGACGCGGTCGGCAACGATCCGCCGACCGCGTCCCACCGTCAGACGTGGAGCGTCAGCCAGTCGTGCGCGATGTACGCGATGGACCGGATGTTGCGGTGGATGTCTTGCACGCGCTCGATCTGCAGCACCAGGTCGCGCACGGCGCGCGACGCCACGTTCGCGTCTTCGTGCTCTCGCAGGTGCCGGTACACGGCGCCGATCAGCAGGTTGGCGGCCTCATCGAAGGTCTCCTCGCCGGTGATCACGAGGTGCGCGTCCGGCAGCCGCGGATCACGATACTCCGGCGTCACACCCGGCGGATCCTGGTCACGTACGAACGCGACGTCAACGGGCTCATCTTCATCGAACCACTTGAGATCAAGACCCGCCCGCGCGCCCTCCACCGTGTAGATCTCGTTGAACTCGGCGCGGTGTCGGTCCACCAAGATGCCGATCGCACGGTCACCCGCCGTACGCCGCGTCAGCCGGTACTCACTCTGTGCCGCGGCCTGCTTAAGCTGACGAAGCTGCGCGCGCTCCGGTGAGACGTACGTCGGCGGAGTCGGCTTAGCGGGTACGACATCGCGAACGCGTCGCAGCTCGGCGCACTCGCGCTGACGCGCGTCCACCAGGTCGACGCACTCCTTGAGCATGTCGCGCCACTCCGCATCCTCGGCCGACGGGTTGCGCAGCTTGCGCAGCTCGGTCAGCTCAGCCTCGGCCTGCTTACGCGTCTTGACCAGCGTTGCGTACCAGCGGTCGATGACGTCGATGTGCCGCAAGAACTGCGCGTCGTCGGGCGCGATCGAGCACATGACGTCGTTGATGACCGCATTCTGGAACGCATCGTCGGTCATGCCCAGCGCGTGGGGTACACCGTGGATCTGCGTCTCGGGCGCGTCGGTCAGCTCCTGTCGCTGGCGCGTCATATGCCACGACTTGCAGTTGCACTTGTACACGTACAGCGGAAAGCCGGTGCTGCGGCTTCGGTACGCCGCGGATCTCTTCGCCGCACTCCGCGTCATGAATCGCATCTTACGCGGAGTCGGGCAGTCAGCCGGTGGTGCGTTCGTCTCCAGCATCGTCGTTGTCCTCATCGGTCATCGTGTCGGGGTTGGCGTCCTCGCCGGTCGGCGTGTGACCGAGCCGACGGCTGACGATCTCGTAGTTCTCCGCGCGATCGAACGCGTGCTCCGCGTCGACGTACTTCAGTGGCCGCTCATCCGCGACGACGAACGCGTACGGATCGACGTCATCGTCGCCGGTGAACCAGACGGCGAGGTACCACACGGGCCGCTGGACGAGTTGCAGCTCGCCGGCGGTGTGCGGACTCAGGCTCTCCACAGCGTTGGGCGCGACCGCGTCGCCCCACCACACGCGGTGGACGTCGCCGATCACGTCGAAGACGCGACCGTAGACCTCTCCCACGCACGTGGTCGTCACGAGGTCACCCGGTTCCAGTGGGCCGTTGGCTACGGCTGTCATCACTACCTCATCTTATCGTGATCGGTTGAACCGTTGCGATCAATATACCACAAGAGGGCGTCCCGTGCAATACCGGGACGCCCTCTCACGACTACTCCACGGTGACCCAGTGCATGACGACCGCCAGGGCGTCATCGTACGACTGGGAGTTCGTCACCGAGGCGGTGAACTCGTCCAGACGTCGGTTGCGTTCGGCGTGCCCCACACCGCGCACCTTCATGTGCTCGCGCAGCGCGACGCGCACGCGGCCGATGATGACGAAGATGTTGCCGTCCTCACCGGATAGGTTGACGACGCAGTCCGGGTACGTAGGCTCAGCCACGCTTCTTCTCCTCGATGAATGTAGCGACCGCCGCCACCATGACGTCGGCGTCGGTCTGCCAGTCCTGACGCAGGTTCTCGAGCACGGCCTGCGCGAACTCATTGCCTTCACCGCGTGCCCGCGCCACCGTCTCCTCGCGCTCGTACGCCTCGGCGTGGATCCACTCGGCCTCGTCACCACCGGAGAAACCGTCCTCGCTGACGTAGAAGCCGGCGACCCAGCCGAGGAACACCGGCTCGTAGTCGATGTCCACCGACACCGTGGTGCCGGAGACGTCGGTGATCACGACGAGCCCGGTCTCCTCATTGCCGTCCTCGGTGATGTACAGCACCTCGACCTCGACGGCCGTGCAGCCGCCACCGGTGTGGTAGAGCACGCCGTGCAGCCCGCGCTTGTCGAGCTCGTTAATGATGTAGGTCGCCGAGCTGAGAGTGGTTCGCATCGTGACTCCTCGTGTCGTTCGCCGGTTGTTCAGCGTGGTTCCACTATATCACACAAGAGCGCAGTCCGTCAACCACGTGAAGCTAGTTACACGCCAGCGCCATCATGATCGTGGCCTGGACCTCATCGAGGTCGGTCGAGACGACGATCATGAAGTACCGGTACTCGTCGTCGACGAAGGCCTCGTCCGGGTGCTCGTTCGACGCGTTCACAAACCCGTCGCTGCGCCGCCAGACGTACCACGCGACGTCGCCGTCCAGCGCCACCGCAACCTCGAGACCCTCGTTCACGTCGTGCTCAGGGTCATCCTCGAACACATTCGAACCCATCACTCTGCAGACAGCGCACATGTGTCCTCCTGGTACATGGTGAGATCTTGCGGAGTCAGGACGCCCGTGCGGAACGCGATGGCCACGGCGTTGGCCGCGTTCCTCGCGCCCAGGGCCGCGTACACGCCCTTAAGTTGCGTCTTGATCGTGTTGGACGTCGTCTGCGTGTCCTCGCCGATCTCGTGCGTCGACAGTCCCAGGGCGACGCCGACCAGCGCGCGCTTCTGCCGCGGCGACAGCGGACCACTCTGATCGACCGCCACACGCTGCCGGCGTCGCTTCTCGGCGGTGATACGCCGCGCGTAGGGTAGCTGGACGATCATGGGCGCGAGAGCGCGCGCGAACGCGTCCACGGTGACGTCGTCCACGTACAGCCGTGTGCGCAGCGCGACCTGCCGCAGTGCGACGGCGATGGCATCCTCCAGCGACGTCCGGTACGCGCGCCGCGGTGGCGCGTGCTCGGGCCGTCCGACTACGGTAGCACCGCGTGCTCGGGCCTTAGTGGGTAGCACGGCGCGCCTCCTCGGCGTCCAGGGCCGCGCGCACGCGGTCCAGCTCATCATCCTTGGGTCGACCGTTCTCCACACGCCACAGCGCGCCGGGCGTCAGGCCGCACAACTCGGCGACCGTGGCGCGCGAGAGGCGCAGCTCCTCCCTGCGAGCGCGTACGTCGCCGCCGTGGTCGGTTTGATCAGCCGCCGGCGTGCTCCGCTCAGCGGGAGGCTGAGCGGCCGTAGTGGCCGGCGCAGCCGGCGGCTGCAGAGTCGACTCTTCGTCGACGTCGGCCGACGCGCCGCGCCGTGCGATGCGACGCCGTTCGGTCGCGGACAGCGGGCGGACGGCGGTCGACGGCTCGGCGTCCAGCAGGACGTCGTAGTACGCCTCACCGCTTACCTCACGCCGCGTCCACGTGCTGAGGTCCAGCACCACCTTGATCATCTTCGTGCCACTCACCTGCGCGGTGTAGCGCACCACCGAAGTGACGCGCCGCCAGCGGCCCAGGTCCGCGTCCCACACGAGGTCGTCCTCGGCGAGCTCGGTAACGTGCTTACGCTCGAAGGCCCCCACAGGATCAGCTGCGTGTACCACATCATCACCTCATCGTGTCGTATCTTCACCACTGGATCGGGTGGTCATGGTTTCATACTATCACACAAGATAAGATCAAGTCAACGCCTGGTAAACAGAGAGGCCGCCTACGCTGTCGCGTAAGCGGCCTCACCGGTGCGATCACTCATCGCTGGTCGTAAGCTCCGGTCGCGCCGAGGCGGTGCCCTTGCCGTGCCCCACCAGTGTGCGACGCAGCCGGAAGGTACGACCGTACCACACCTGCTTGGTGATGTCGCCGTCGTGCAGCAGGACGTTCAGGTAGTCCGTCACGACCTCGAAGTACAGGCCGGCGATCTCGTCCGCAGTGTGATCGCCCTCGCCGCGGTCCTGCGCCGCGTTGGCCCACGCGTACGCCTCGTCGGCCGAGTCGAACGTCGGCGGATCGACCAGCAGGGCGTAGGCCTCGGTGACGACCAGAGTCTCACCGTTCACCCGCACGTTGCGGTCGTAAGCGTGTGGCACGTCGGTGTGCGCGACTTTCTTCGACTTGGCGGACTTCTTCGGCTTCGGCTCGGCGGTGATCGCGTCCATGATCTCATCGATCTTCGCCTCGTCCTCGGCCTCGGAAGCCTCGTCCTCGGTCGTGTCGGTGATCAGCTCGAACGTGGCGGGCTTCACCTCGTCGTTCCTCCAGAGGGTGCCGTCCGCGACCAGCGACTTGAGCAGCTTGCGCGCGGTGGTCTCGGATCGACCGGACAGCTCGACGACCTGGGCGACCGTCAGCGGACCCTGCTCGTTGATCGTCTGGGTCAGCCACTCGGTCATGTTGGTCGCGACGGCGGTAGCGGTGTTCGTCATGGTGATCAGTCCCTCATCGTGTCGGTGTCGTGATCAGTCTCTGTACTTCCTGACAACAACTAATTTAACACACGTGGTGTAGAGTGTCAACCACCGAGATGAGGTTCCACAAGATTCTTTCGCGAACGCCCGACACCCACTCACAGCATGAGTGGGTGTCGTGTATGCGCACGTATGTGCGTGCGCGGTTAGTGGGTCCTGCGGTAGTGCACGGCCAGCACGCGAACCGGTCGCGCGGTCAGCTGGATGAGCCAGCACTCCACGTGCGCGGGATGCGGTCGTCCGCCCTCATAGTAGACGGAGCTACCCACGGGCGCGACCTCGTGACAGATACCGCAGTACGTCGGCAGGTACGCCGTCATGAGCATCGCGAGCCAGGAGGGGATCTCACGGTCCTCGGTGCTTCCCAGCGTCAGCTCATCGGGTACATCGGTGGTGTCCAGATCCAGCGGCGGCACAGTGGTGGTCACAGTGGTCTCCTATCGTGTCCTAGTGCGCGAGTACTGCTACTTAGAGTGCGTTGGCCCACTCGACGTTGCAGAGGACCCATCGCTCGATCGATCGCGGGCGCACGTGCGTGCGTAGCTCAAGGAGCCAGCACTCAGTGTGCCACACGCGGAGTCCCGACACATCGCGGTACGCCGGACCCGCGAGCATGTAGATCTGACAGTGGTGACACCGTCGCACGCCCTGTCCCTGGCTGAGCGTTGCGTACACGCACGTGTACGGGTGCATGTCTCCCGCGGCGTCCGGCCGCAGCACCGTTGTGCGTACGGGCCACTGATCCGTTGCGAGCACAAACACTAGGTCCTCCCGTTGCTCGTTCACGGTTGTTGTCAGCGACAGTAATCACACAAGACTTAGTTGTCAACGGTTGCACTCGTGATGTACACGTGATATATTGGAACCAACACCGGAACACGGTATGACACGACGGAGGACATGATGGCTCGCATGATCACGATCACCGTGGACGACCTGGCACTGCTTAACTGCGACACCGAGGATGAGCGTGTTAAGTACGCGTTGGAGACTGTGGGTGAGTTCGCCTCCGATGTGGGCGCCGAGGTGGACGTGGAGTTTCACGACTGCACGCTCACCGAGGTCATGGTGGACGTCTCCGGCGCCGACGAGGACGTCGCGCTGTTTAGTCGCCGCTGGCACGAGGAGTGAGCATGAGTGAAATGAAGATCGGATTCACGGATCCCAAGGTGATCGCCGCTGTGATCATCGCCAACCACGGCCAGATGGCCTCACACGATGATGTGATGACCATCACGTGGGATGCCTTGCGCGCCGTAGATGAAGACCCACGTGACCCGGCGTACGATGACTTGGTTGATCAAGTGAAGCTCCGCATCGCATCCGCTGAGGTCATCATCCGCTGGGGCGATGATGACGAGGACATCACGTCCGACGTCTCGGATGCCGCCGCCTGCGATGGGCCGTGCTGCACGAGTCCGTGCGACTACCCGCTCTGCGCGGGTGCCTGCTGCACCGACTAGTCGCATCGCTGAGGCCGCCACCCGCTTAGGTGGCGGCCTCAGTGATGCTTGACTTGTTGCACTTTCAACGTCAGCACGGTACCGTTGTCGTCAACCCAGGATCAACTTGCCGCAGCCACGGCCGTGTGAGCGTGTCACCTAGCGGGGGAGTGAGACCGAGTAGGAGGCGTGGTGGACTGGGAGTTGGGTCCGGCCGACCAGTCGGTTGGACACGAAGTAAGTCCCACACTCGCGTACCTCTACGGCGTGGTCATCGTGCTCGCCGTTGTGATCGCGCTGGGTGAGTGGAACCACCGACGACGCCGTCAGCGCCGAACCGACGATGAGCGTAGGTCCGCGTTCCGGTCGTACATCCTCATGGCGGCACTGTGGCCGCTGTTCACAGCGACGGTGATCTTCATCATTCTCTGGATGCTGCTGACGCGCCGGTCGCGCTAGCAACGCAGCGGCCCCGCGATCCGAAGACCGTGGGGCCGCTGGTGTGGACCGACGGCGCGAACCGTCGACGTCAGCCGGAACGAACGTGAACCCTGACCCGACTACGGTACCAGGTCACGTCACGTCGTACCGCCGATTCGGTTGCCAATTAAGGTAACTTATGATATACTAGTAGTAACAGCAACGCCGACACGAGGAGGATCAATGCCCAAGCGACCGTCGTCATTCGTCACCCAGAACCCCGTCACGCGAAAGTGGAACTGGTACGGGAAGTGCGGTGCCAACGGCCCCGGCAACTTCACGAGCAAGAACGCGGCGGACGTCGCGCTCCAGCGTCATGAGAGCGGCTGCCGCAGCGGCTGCTGACGTAGTGAAGGCCCGCGCTGATGAGGTGCGGGCCTTCGTCGTGCGCGGGTCAGCTCGCGTGGTGGAGCCAGTCGGGGTTCTGTACGTACCAGCGCACGGTGCTGTGGATCGAGTCGATAAGCTTCACGGGCGGCTCCCAGTCGAGCTGGTGCTCGATCTTACCGCCGTCTAGCGCGTACCGCAGGTCATGACCCGGACGAGACGTGTGAAAGTCAACGTACCGCATGAGCCCACGCGCGTACACGTCCACCTCCGCAGCGGTCACATCCAGTGACCCAGCCGCATAGAGCGCGCGAGCCACGAGCAGGACGAGCTCGTCGTTCTTGATCTCACGCTCGCCCACGACGTTGTAGCGCGTGGGCCGGTCGGCGCCGGCACAGTACCGCGCGAGCAGCGCCGGATCACGCTTCACCTGGTCGATGATCGTCATCCACGCGTCGGCGAGGTTGGCCGCGTGCAGGTAGAAGCGGCTGCCCGACGTGCCGTCGACGTCCGAGTGGATCAGAATCTCCTCATGATCCATCAGCTTACGAATCACCATGGGCAGAAACTTCTCGGGATCCTGCCGCTCTCCTATGACGTTCATCGTGTTGGTGATCACGATGGGCAGGTCGTACGTCCGCCAGTACGCGAACGCGATGGCCTCCTGCGCCGCCTTGCTCGCGGAGTACGGGTTGCTCGGAAGGATGGTCTCCCACTCTTCGTGGCTGTGATCGGCGGAAGCGGGACCGTACACCTCGTCGGTCGACATCTGCATGAAGACCCGCAGAAACGGCATATCACGTGCGGCGTCCAGGACGTTCGTCATCAGGGCGACGTTGTTCTGGATGAACTCGCCCGGCTCCGCGATCGACCGGTCCACGTGGCTGGACGATGCGACGTTGAAGACGTACTTGCAGCGCGTCCACGCCATGCGCAGCGTCGGGCCCAGCGGAAGCGACAGGTCACACGGCTCGATGCGCACGCGCTCCCACGCGATCTCACCGTTCAGGTCGTCCTCGGCCTCCGCCTCCGCGATCACCTGTGTGATCCGCTCCGGGTTGCCGTGGTGCTTGAATGACACCGGGCAGTGAATGACCCAGTCCGTGTCGCGCAGCAGCCGCCGCAGCATGTGACTGCCCACGAAGCCCGCGGCCCCGGTCAGCAGCACCTCGGTCGGGCGGTCGGCGTTCGTCACTCGTAGCTCCTCGTCCTGACGGTGGTCCGCTTACGCGGCCCAAGCTTGTTCCACAGCCACGACAGTGGCCAGCCGATCAGCGCCCACATGCCACACGTACACACCGTCAAGATCAGGTGTAGGCCGTGCCTCGTCTCGCGTCTGTCCTTGATCGTCGTCTTGCTACTCATCGTGATCACTCACCTTCGTCGCGGCCGGTTGGCCGGTCGGTCAATCCACTGGATCTACTGTACCAGGAAGATCTTGTAAGATTATGACGCCGCGTGATTGACGCATCGCTTCACGTGTGGTATTGTTCTAGTTGTTGGAACGAAACGACAAACGACGAAGGACTGATCGAGATGACGAAGACCTGCACTCCCGCCGAGCTCGCCGCTCTCATCAAGGCCGCCGAGGACGCCGTCGCCGTCGCGCTGGATGCCGCGTACAACGTCGAGGGTGAGCCGGTCGCCGAGCACACGATGCGGGCGCTGAACATCGCCGCCTCCAAGATGCAGGTCGCGCGCGTCTTCGGCCCCACCACCTGATGCATTCTTACACAGCCCGCCGGTCGGCAATCGACCGGCGGGCATCGTGCGTGCTCGGCATCAGTTGTCGTGAACACTCTCGATCTCGTTACGTGCACGTAGCATCTCCACGATCTCGCGCTGCTCATCCACCGTGGGTAGTGGTGGAACGTCGTGTCCGCGACGCATCAGTTCCATGTGCAGTGCTGCGACCGCCTGTGGCTTCGCGTACGGCACTGTGACGACGTTCTCACCGCTGAACTGCGACTTCACATCGATGAGGTGGCGCCACTTTGCCGTTGGTGTGTTCCGAAAGCGCTGGTACGTCGTGCCTGAGTACGTGACAGAGTACTTACGCTTGATCAGCACGCCATACTCACGCAGCAGCGCGGTGAACGCACGCACATCGCGGAATCCCAAGATCGCGCCCGTTTCACGCATCGTGAGAAGCAAGTCACTGGCCACCAGAAGATCGTGTGTCGCGATCTTCGGCTCGTTGCGCGTGACGATGTCGATCAGCTGGCGCATCATGCCCTTGATCTCGCGCATGTCATCGCGCAGCTCCGCGATCTCAGAGTTCTTACTCGCGACGAGCGCGTATGAACCCGTCTTACGAATGGACGGCAGCACCTCGCCGGTGATCCACTTGCGGAACTCCACAGCCTTGGGCTTGTCGCTGCGTATGATCAACGAGTAGAGCCCGGACTCGTTGATGATGCGCGCAGACTGCTCACCCATGAGGGTATATATCTGGTATATGTCCTTCTCTGAGTCGTCCAAGCGTGAAAGTGCTTGAGAGACGTTAGTGATTTCCAAAACATCACAGACGTCCTTGGCGACGAACCACGGTTCTTCATCAATGGTCAGCGTCCGCACGTTCGCATTGGACTGCGGGAACACAAACGTGGTAATATCAGTACTCATCGAGCACTCTCCCGGTGGGTGTTCGGTCAGGGCCCCGGACGTTAGCGCGTCGCGGGGTCCACCTCTTTATGAGGCGATGTGAACACTCTAGCCCAGACTCCGTATGAAGTCAACTCTGCGGCTACACGGGCTTGAGACCGCTCAGCAGGTTGCGGCTGGCGAGCTGCTGCAGGCCCTCCGAGCTGGTCTTCACTTCCGTCTTAACGTCGTAGAACGCCAGCAGGAGCGCGTCCGCCAGGTCGGGCGACCGCTTAAGCCGCTTGATGATCTCATCCTTGCGCTCGATCTTAATCTTGCCGTTCGAGTCCAAGATCTCGTAGCGCGGCTGGCAGAGCTCGGCGATGACGTCATCCGACACACGCGAGAGGTCCCACAGTCCCAGCCGCGAGTTCTCGCGGCCGACGTCCCACCACAGCTCGGCGCGCTTGTTCAGCCGCTGGCGCGCGAGACGCTGCGCGGGTGACGTCGCCGAGTTCACCGGGATCACCTCGGCCGCGTGCGTCGTGGTGCCGGTCTTGACGCCCGCCGGGTTGTGACGACTGGACAGCTCGCGCAGTCGACCGGCCAGCGCCCAGCCGATGCCGTTGCTGTCCACCTTGGCGCGTGTGACGCCCCACTCGTTGATCTTCTCAGTGAGGCGGTGCACCGTCCGCATCGGGTCCGTGTCGCGGAACGTCTCGACGCGGCCGGCGACCGGACCGCGCCGCTCGAAGATCACCGTGCGGTCGCCGCCACCGCCGACGTCGATGCCCGCCTGCACATCGCCGTCATCGGGCACGAGCTCGTTGTAGCGGCAGCGTGTCGCCCACGCGAACGGCACCGTCGTGAACGGGTCACCCTCCGTCGGGAACTGCCCGAGCACCTTGCTGACGAAGATCGCAGAGTCCTCGCCCCACGCCAGCTTGCGGTCCTCATACCACTCGCGGCTGGGCATCATCTCGGCCAGCGCCCGCGACACCGGCTCACCGGTGAAGTTCGGAGTGTCCAGCGTCGAGATGTGGATCACGTGCCAGCCGCTGCCCGGCTGACAGATCTTCGCGAACTCGGAGTGCGGGTCATCGGGGTTGCCGATCGCGAGCATGCGGCCGTTCACGTTGGTGGCCAGCGTGGAGGCGCTGTCCCACAGGTCCTTGGGAATGCCACACGCCTCGTCCAGCACGACCAGCACGAAGCGCGCGTGAATGCCCTGGAACGCCGTGGGCGAGTGGTCGCTGGGCTTGCGGCCCAGCGCGACCAGCTCGTTGCCGATGTACCACTCGGAGAGGTTCGTGCGGCCGCGCAGTCCGACGCTGGCGTGCATCTTGTTGATCTCGCGCCAGAGGATCGCCTTCACCTGCGCGTCGGTGGGTGCCGTCGTGACGGCGAACGCCTCGCCCGGTGGGTGGACGTCCAGCCACCAGCCGGTCGCCCGCGCGGCGGTGAACGACTTGCCCGGCCCGTGGCTGGAGTGCACCGCCACCTTGCGGTGCACGACGAGCGCCTCGATGATCTCCCGCTGCTTGGACCAGATCTCCGTCCGGGCGCGGTCGGTCCACCACGCCACGGGGTCGTACCGCCACGCGAGCTCCGGCGGGTTGATCACATCGGCCGCCGCCGTCAAATGCGGCTGAGTGGCTCCCGCGACGGCCAGCGACCTGACCGCCAGGGGGTTGAGCGATCGGGCGCGCTGGACGCGCGCGGAGGCGATCTCGGCGTCCATAAAGGCGTTCACACGGTCGTCGCGCATGCGTCGATCCTACCACGCGCATCACACCGCCCGGGCAGAGCGCCCGGGCGGCGTACGCGCCGTGGTCAGCGGTCCCAGATCTTGAGCCAGAGGCGAACGTCCTCGCGGGTGCCGGTCACGGTGAGCACGTGGCAGCCGCGCTCCTCGGTCCAGTGGCCGACGGCGGTGCTGCCGAAAACGCGGCAGTTGATCAGCGATGCGCCGTCCAGGTCCAGCTTGCGACCGCCGAAGCGCGCGTAGGCGTGCACGTCAGCGACGACGGAGACGAGCTCGTCGGGCGCGCCGGTCGGGAGCTCCTCGCGAGTGAAGGCGAGCTGACGAGCCAGGGCGTCGGCGGCGAAGCGCTCGTTGCGGGTCTGTGAGGCCGACTTAAAGATCTTCAGCATGGAGATCAGTCCTTCGTCTTCGTCGTGTCGTTGTTTCGAACTACTACCAACTTATCACACGTGATGCGGTCTGTCAACCGCATGCGTGAAGATTCTTTAGTATGCATAAGTGAGCCACCCGCACTCAGTCCCCTCAGACCGCGGGTGGCTCACCGTATGCGCCGCCGCGCACGTGACTAGTCTAGCCTAGTCGTGGGAGTACTCTTCGACGTGCGCGGTGACGCGACCGTCGTCGTCGCGCACGAACACGATCAGCGCGTGGTCGCCGAAGTTGTCGAGGAGTATGTCGTCGAACGCGCCGCCGTCGATCACGTTGGCCAGTGCGAGGCAGCGGTCGTAGCGAGCGCGGTCCGGTCCGGGCCGGTGAACTCCCCGCCCCACTTCTTCGCACTGGACTCTGCGTGACGGTAGCTGTTCACGTGCGTGAGCTCCTCTCCGTTCGCGGCCAGACGTGACCGCAGTCGCAGGTCCTACCCGAGTGGCACAGGCACGCGCAGTGCCCGTAATCGGAGCAGTACTCGTTGTGACAGTCCTCGTAGTCGCAGTAGCCGGTGAGAACGCCGTCGGTGCAGACGGCTCCCGGAGTCGACGGTCGCGTGCACAGCTCGTGCGTGTGCGCCACTAACGGTCGCACCCCACGAAGTCCGCCACCCCGGGCACGTCCTTGCGCACCCAGTGCGAGTCCATGTAGAAGACCTGCATCTGGCCGTCCGGGTACCGGTCCACGGTCCACCGGCTCGGCAGCACGTAGCCCGCCGGAAGCTCGGCCACGGGACCCTTCCAGCGGCGCTCCACCGTGACGGTGTTGTCTTGCCAGTTGCGCGTCTCGTCGACGGACCACGCGCGGTCGAGGCCGACGACGGTGACCCACTCGCTTCGGTGCTCGCTGAAGTAGACCCGCTGGACGATGCCCGTCTGCCCCACCGCCAGCGACTCACGGTAGCGGTACCAGCCGTTGTGCGAGCCGTCCCGGTTGCGCTCGGCTGACGCGCGACCGAACGGCTCGTGGCTCACGATGACGACGCGATCGCCCACCTCGTAGTCGATGCCCGCCTTCACACGCGCCCACGTGGCGATCGCGCGCAGCTCGGCGATCTCCTCGCTGATCTTATCAATCTTGATGGTGCCCAGCGCGTCCAGCGCCGACTCCACGTGCATGCGCTCATCCCATCTTGTCGTGTCCAACGTCTTGCGTCTCACCGTGCCAGCCGCCGCAGAACTCACACGAGCATCGGCCGTCCGCGTCGCGGCAGTCGTTGCACGTGCAGTAGCAGATCGTGAAGCCGTTCTCGATGGGACACCGCTCGGCGTGCTCGGCCTCCTTGTCCGCCAGGGGCATCTGCCTCGGAACGAGCACAGCGGGACCCGCCGCGGGAGCGTCCGCGTGACAGCACATGTCGCACTCGTGCGTGAACAGCCACGGCGTGATGGTCTTCGGGTCGACGTCGATCTGCTTCACCGCCTCCAGCATGTAGACGACGCCGTCCGGGTCGGGGTGCGCGTAGCCGTGCAGGCAGACGCGCATGCCCACGCCGTACCGCTCGAACCGGAACACCAGTGGCCAGTCGCGCATGTGGTGGTCCGACGGGTTATGCACGCAGCAGTGCACGCCGACGCACCGGTCGGGCCCGTGCGTCTGGACGAGGCCCTGCAGCGGTGTCGAGAAGAGGTCCCACTTGCCGACGTCAGTCACCGTCGACCGCCTCGTCCGTTGTGATCTCGACGATCTCCCACTCGTCGCCGAGGTCCAGGTTCTGGCCGTAGTGGCGAGTGCCGCCGGCGCACTGGTGGCAGAGCGTCGGCGTGCTCGCGTTGGACTCCCAGAAGGCGTCCTCGATGACGCTGAAGTCGTCCGGGTCCTCCGGGTCGAGGATGCGGTCGGCCGCAAGCTCGAAGTCCAGGCATGTGCTGGCCTCGGACGTCAGGTACACTCGATACTTCACGGTGGCCACGTGGCTCCCTCACGGTCGTTGCGTACGGTTCGGGGCGGAGGCCGGCGGCGCTGCCGCCGGCCTCGCGGTCCTCAGGCGCGCCGGTCCTCGGCGGTGAAGTGCTCGTAGACGCCGATGGCCGTGTCGACCAGGGCGAGCACGAGCGCGGTGGTGCGGACGGCGCGTCCCAGTTGGGTGCGCCGCACGGGCCGGCGAACGGTCTTCGCGGTGGTGGTCCCACGGACCTCGGTCTTGGTGGTCACTTCGTGTCCTCTCGTAGCGGATGTGCTGTACGGTTGGTGCACCGGTGTGCGACGGCTACTCGCCGTACTTGGCCCGGCTGTAGGCGGAGCAGTTCTCGAGGAACAGCTCGTTGGTCGGCAGCGCGGCCAGCGAGTAGCTAGAAACCAGCTTCACCGGGTAGTACGTCTGGATACGGTGCTCAGGCTTCCACGGGCCGCGGTCGGCGAACCGGCCCGCGGTGTGCGGCTTCTCCTGGAAGCCCGCGTACACCTCGAAGGCGTCGCCGCTGAGGTCGATCACGTAGCCCCACTCGGCGAACAGCGAGTCGCGCGGAAAGTCACTCGCGTCCAGCAGGTACCCGCACGCGATGATCGCGCCCGGGTCGCCCTGCGTCTCGCGCAGCAGCTGGTACCAGCTGGGCTGGTCGCGCTTCTGGTTGTTCTCGTCGTACGCGTCCACGTTGAAGTTGGCGTACGCGGCCAGCCGCTTGGCGTCGCTGGACGTGACCGGCGTGCGCTTCTCCTCCGGGTAGTCGTGCACGACGCGCAGGTCCGTGATCGCTCGTCCCAGGCGCAGGCGGTTGGTCGGGTTGCTCGGCCCGACCTCGTCGCGAAGGAACTCCAGAACGCGAAGTCCCACGCCCTCCGGGTACGAGTCGAACTGCTGGTACGTCGTCTTCTCGACCTCGCCCTTCGGCTCCCGCAGGTCGGGCGCGACGAACGTGATGAAGCCACGTGTGCCCATCGTTGATCCTCTTCTCGTAGTTGTGACGCGCGCTACTCGCGCGCGTCGTCGGAGTCACCCGCCGACTTGGCGCGCGCCTGGCTTCGCACGTGCCACCAGAAGAGCGCGTCGGTGGTCAGTCCCAGGAGTGACCAGGCGCCGACGAAGCACATGATGATCCGCACCGCCGGCCCAACTGGCGCCCACATCAGCGTGAACATCACGATGATGAGTGACATCGGCGGGTACGACGGGTACTTGCGCCGCTCGTGCGACGTCGCCGGACACCGGCTCCGCTCATCCGCACGACCGTCCGAGTAGCCGTTGTCGTACGACGTCTTCACGGCGCGCTCGAGCTGCACCACCAGTGCATCGGGTCCGTCCGGCTCGGGCGCGCCCGCGGTGTCGTGCTCACTCATCAGTCCTCCTACGTCACTGGTCGTGTCGGTCGTCGTGCAGATGCGTGATTATGAAATTATCCTACCACCTGATCTTAGGTCGTGCAACCACCCGCCGCGGTTGGCGGCGGGTGGCGGCGGGTGGCTTAGGTCACCACTCCAGTGTGACGTCGCGCAGCCACTCGGTCCCCGGAGCCGGCTTGACCGGTTCGACGACGAGGCGCCTCGTGGCCGCTCCGTGCGCCTCGCGCGCCGCGGCGAGCAGCTCGCAGAGGTCGTCGCACTCAGCGTACGCGGCCTGCAGCTCATCGTCGGCCGCGCCGCTCTGGCTGATGTCGGCGTAGTGCTCCAGGGCGCGCTCATACTCGGCCAGTGCGACGCCCACCGCATCGTGCTCGGTCTGGATAGGTACTCGCGGGTAGCTCACGGTGGTCTCCTATCGTGTCGTGTTCGTGATTCTACTATATCACACGTGGGGCGACCTGGCAACGGTCGCCCCACGTGCGCCTCAGCAGCGGCCGCGCCGGCAGTCGTCGCCGAGTGGCCACGACGACGCCGTGAGGCCGAGCGTCCGCTCAAAGCGCGCCACCTCGATGGTGACGTGCCGGTCGCAGAAGTGACTCTTCACGTACGACTTGCCCTGCTTGTACTGCACGTGCCGCGTCGCCGGACTCGAGCAGCCCGACCTACGGCACGGCAGTGAGTTCTGGACGGCCACGTCACTTACTCCACGCGTTCTGGAAGACGATGACGTCCGGCCGCGAGCCGCTCACGCACACGACCCAGCCGCGCGAGCCGCGGCTGATGTCGAACGAGTACGAGCGCGGGCGCAGCTGCGCGGCCATGACCCGCGCGCTGCTCACGCAGCGCTTGGCCTCCGCCTCGGTGCCGTACGTGCCGAGCTTGAATGTGTTGGATCCCACGGCATCTCCCTGATCGAGTCGTGTCATCTTACCTGTTGCAATTATATCACACAAGACGTAAGCCGTCAACGCCGCTAGTCGTTCCAGTACGTCATGAACACGGCCACGTCGCGCCGTGCGCCCGACACCGTGACGTTCCACGTCTTACCCGACCGCCGCGCCTCCACGTTCACGTGGCCGGGCAGCTGACCCGCGATGCGCCGGGCGCGCACGAACACGGAGTCCGCCGCCTGCGCCGACACACCGGTGACCAGCGTCACCCTGCGGTTAAGCACCGTACTGCTCCCTCACCTGGTCGTACACCCACGCGTACGTCCGCGCGATGCCGTCGGCGAGGCGCGTGGACGGCTCCCAGCCGAGGACGTCGCGGATGAGCGTGTTGTCGGAGTTGCGGCCGCGGACTCCCTGCGGCCCGGGAATGTGCACGAGCTCGACCTGAATGCCCGCCGCCTCGGCGACCAGCGCGAACAGCTGGTTGATCGACACGAGCTCCGACGAGCCGAGGTTCAGCGGCTCGTGCCACTCGGAGCGCGTGATCCGCAGCGTGCCCTCGATGCAGTCATCGACGTACGTGAACGACCGCGTCTGCTCGCCGTCGCCCCAGACCTCGATCCGCGTATCTCCCGTCAGGGCGGCGATCGCGACCTTCCGACAGGCCGCCGCGGGCGCCTTCTCCCGACCGCCGTCGAAGGTCCCGTACGGCCCGTAGATGTTGTGGTAGCGGGCGACCCGCGTCTCGAGTCCGCGGTCCTCGCGGAAGTGACGGCACATGCGCTCCGTGAAGAGCTTCTCCCAGCCGTACCCGTCCTCGGGTAGCGCGGGGTACGCGTGGTTCTCGTGGAGTGCGGTGACGTCCGGCCGGTCCTGGTGCACCGCGGAGTAGACGCACGCGGTGGACGAGAAGAAGAACCTTCCCGGCTGGTACCGCTCCGCGGCGAGCAGCGCGTGCGTGCCGGTCAGCACCGAGAGCATGCAGTCCAGCTTGTTGCCCTCGATGAACCCGATGCCGCCCATGTCCGCCGCGAGGTCGTACACCTCGCCGCCCGGGCGCAGGTTCTCCAGCGCCCAGTTCGCCTCATCGCGCAGTGAGACGTCCAGGCGCGCGAACTCGACGTTGTCCAGGTCAGAACGCTGGTACCACTGGTTGGCCGGCTTCTTGTCGACGCCGAGGACCTCACGGCCCTCGTACGCCAGGCGGTTCACCAGGTGCCCGCCAATGAAGCCTCCGGCGCCCAACACGACCGCATCGTACGTCATGTCGTGTTCCCTTCTCAGTGCAAGACGCGCCGAAGCCCGCCGCTGGTAACTTGATCTTACCAGCGACGGGCTGCGTCGTCAAACCCGCTGAGTCGCGGGCTTGAGCGCCCGCGGCCTCAGCTTGTCCAGCGCCCGCTTCACCGTGCGGCCGGCGCCCGGGTCGTCATCATCCTCGCGCTCCCAGTGCCGGTAGCTCCGGTACGCCGACAGCAGCTCGAAGAGCGTGACGCCGACGTTGCACACCCGGGTGAAGACCGCGTCCTGGTGCGGAAGTACGATCATGAAGCACAGGGCGATCAGCGCGTACGCGGCCGCCGTGAGACCCCAGACGAGCTTGATCACCCGGCGCAGGCGGTCGTTGCCGGGACCACCCGCGGTCTTCAGGCCGCGGTACAGCAGCCCAAAGCGGCGCACGTTCCCCGGCGTGAGCGGGGAGTCCACGAGAACGAGCGACAGAACGGTGAAGCCGATCAGGCCGGGAATGGCCGCGTTCGCGATCTGGTACCCCACGGCCTAGACCTCCCGAACGTCGAGTCGGAGCTCGCCGTTCCAACGCTGGACCTCGGCCAGCAGGTTGGTGACGCCGTACCGCAGGCAGCCGTCCGGCCGCAGCAGCGCGAGCACCGACGGCGCCAACGTCACGGTGATGTTGATCGTCGCCTCGGCGTCGAAGCGCGCGCACAGCTCGCCGGTGACCAGTTGTGCGATGGTGCGCTGCGTCACGTGCTGCAGCGGCAGTGCGACGCCGGTCTGGCAGTCGGTGCAGCCGCAGTCCGCGGGGTCGATGAACTTGAGCGTGGTCATCGCATCCTCCTACTGGGTGATGTTGACGACGTTTGCGATCAGCGTCGCGAAGCTAAGCACCGTGATCAGCCAGAACGCGACCTGCAGCTTGTACTCCAGGACGTGGACGCGCGACCGCAGCACGGCCACCTCGGCCTGCGTCGCGGCGGGGTACGGGCGCTCGTTTCCACCCGGGTTAGTCTGCTTACACACCACTACCTCCTCGTGTCGTGTCGTGCCTTGCGACTACTATATCACACGTGATGACCGCCGTCAACCGCTATGCATAACGAGTCAGTTGGTCGGCCAGAGCACGAGGCAGGGCAGTCCGCCGTCGGCCAGCGCGCGCTCGCGCCAGTACTCGTATGTGTAGCGCCCGGAGCTGTCATCGTCGTCGACGTCGTCCGCATTCCAGTTGTGAAGCTCGCCGGCGTACGAGCTCTCCGGGTGATACACCCCGTCGTCGGCCCAACCGGCCAGGGGGCTGAAGCCGTTGCCCTCCGAGTCCTTTGCGAGAATGATCACGGTGTCCTCGGACAGCCCGTGGCCGGTCTGCTTGTTCGTGGCGTGGTCGAGGATCCGCCGCAGCTGTGTGATCGTCATACCCGCCGTGCTGTACTCACTCATCTTCTTCGTCCTCTTCCTCAAGTATGTACTGGGCGTGCAGCTCGTGCGCGTAGTCAATGCCGTCCCAGTTGTCCACGCCCGCTCACGGGCGCGCTCCGAGCGGAGCAGCAGCTGGAAGGCGGCGACGCGCTCGGCGCGCCACGCCGGTCCGTTGCCGTAGTAACCCTCATCCGAGTTGACGTACGCCAAGACCTTACTCACCTGGTGATCGAGCGGCGTCCAGTCCTGCGAGCGCACGAAGGTCTCGGCGTCGGTCTCGTCCACGTGCGAGAGGTACCAGTTGCACGAGCAGCCGCCCTCCGCGATGAACGCGTAGAGCCCCGTCTCATCGTGGCGGAAGAGACGGCCCTCATCCCACGAGTAGTCCTGCTCGAGTCCCACGAAGAAGATCACCGTCATGGGCAGCACGAGCGGCTCTGCGTAGCTGTCCGGGTTCACGGTGTACGTCACTCGACTGCCTCCGTCGTCGGGTTGATCAGCAGCTCGCGAATCACACCGCGCGCCAGAGTGAGCCCGTCCGTAAGCAGGTCGGTCCAGTCTTGCGCGTCGATGACGCGCTGGACCTCGTCCAGCGCCTCGCGGATCGCCTCGTCGTAGGTCCGCTTCTCCACCGCGTAGCGAACGTCGAACGCGAACCGGTCGAGCAGCGGCTCGAGCCGCTCGTGGACGTAGCCCAGCGGGGCGCCCGCCGCGTGCGTCCACTCGGTGATGAACGCCGTGATCTCGCTTCGCGCCGAGCCGCCGCCATTGTCATCGTCGGACTTCGCGCGGTGGCAGCGGCACGCGCACTCCGCCGCGCAGAACTTGCAGTCATCGCGGCAGCGCGGGTGCAGGCCGTGCCAGCACGCGGTGGAGAGGTAGTCGTGCGCGCCCTGCCGCACCACAACGTCGTGCGGCAGGTGCTCGGCGGGCGCGCGGTCGACGTCGTGCGCGTACGCGTGGTCGTGCTCGGTCACTCGGTGTCTCCCAGGTAGCTGCCAACGGTGTCGTGCCGGAGCGACTCGCCCATGCAGGCGGCGGAGCAGATGATCCAGCGCCTACGCCCCGTGACACCACGCGGGTTGGCCTTCACCAGCGCCCACCCGACCGGCAGGTACTCGTCGGCGTAGTCGTAGGTGTTCGACCACGTGCGGAACTCCGCGTCGGGCACCGTGACGTAGTGTCTCTTCACGCAGTCCGGTGAGTCGCACTCAAACACAATGTTGGTCTCGACTTTGGCAGTCACGGCGCCGCTCCCTTCTCGGTGACGGCGACGACGTCGGCCGCCGTCTCCTCGCCCCAGAGGGCGTACGGCGCGAGCTGGGACGCATCCTGCCAAGCGTCGTCGTAGTCCAGCACAACCGGCTCGACCTCGTCATATGTGGACACCAGACGCTCGTACGCGGAGGACAGCTCGTACGAGCGGTCGTCCTCGTCGGGCAGCCGGAACCGCTCGCGGGGCGACGTCACCCGCCAGCGGTCGTTGCGCACATCGACGCACTGAACGCGCAGCGCGTAGTGGAAGTACAGCGGGTGCGCGCGGTCCAGCGCGCAGACCTGAATGAGCTCGATCTGCGCGTGGACGTGCAGCGGTGTAGTCACATCATCTCCTGACTCGCGCCAGCCGCGGCGGTCGCGGCGGTCGCGGCGGTCGCGGCCGGCACGGGAACATCCGCAAATTTCAGCTCACCGCACTTCAGCGCGAGAGCCACAGCGTTGGTGCGATTGAGCGCGTTAAGGCGCTTGTAGATACGGCTCAGGTGCGACTTCACCGTAAAGCGTCGAATGCCCAGCCACGCTGCGATCTCTTCATCCGACCACCCGGCCGCGGCGCCTGCGAGCACCTGGCGCTCGCGGTGCGTCAGCGGAGTCTCCGCGTAGTCGGGCACGCCGTTCACGGCGGCGTACGGCTCGAGACGCCGCGTGCCGCCGGTGGGCCGGCGCGCCTCGACGGTCACTGCCGTGGCGAGGCGTCCGGCCTGCGCCATGGTGATAGGCAGGTCAAGCTCCTCAGCCGTCGCGATCAACGCCGCCGCAATGCGCTCGTGCAACGGCTCGCCGCGCGGCCTGCGGGGCCGAGCGCTGGGCGTCGCGGCGTGCGCCGCCGGGCCAAGGCAGAACGCGTAGCCCGCATTCGCCAGGGCCCGGACAACGCGCTGCGCGGCCCGAGGTTCACCGTCGAACTCGGCCGTGATCACCGACTCCACCGCCGCCTGAATGGCCACGGTGGACGCGGTGATCCGCTCGGCGGTTGTGACACGTGAGTCGCTCGTCGCCACGGCCTGGGCCTGGGCTGCACGTTCACGCGCAAGCTGCGTCGCAGCGCGCGGGTCGCGCCGAGGCGTCTTGGGCTTCACGTGCACTCACCTCCGTCGCATCTTATCGTGTCCGTTGTCGGTAGTCTACCACATGTGTCGTGGCTTACTCCGCGTCGTACGAGGCGCGTGCCTCATCCGCTCGTGCCTCGAGCAGGGCGTCATCGCGCCGGTCGAGCTCGGCGCTCAGCTCGCCGATCTTCTTCAGCGCGCCGAGCAGGCCCAGCAGGGCGGCGGCGTGGCTCGCGATGACCTGCTTGCCGTCCGCCGTGTACTCGTGATAGTGCTCGGCCGCGTTGGCCAGGTCGTCGGCGGCCTGGGTGATCAGGTGCAGCAGGTCACGCGCTCGGGCCTGTGACTCGTAGTACTCGTAGTCGGAGTTCGATGCGTGCGTCACGGCGGTCTCCTCTCGTGAGGTGGGGCGCCGGCGGCCGGGTGACCGCGGGCGCTGGGCGCGGCCTAGCCTCGCGTGAACGCGAAGACGATGACCGACACCGTCGCGACGGTGAGCAGCGCGACCAGCGCGTACACCATCGTCGCGAGGAGCCGGTACTCGCGGTCCGACATCCGCCGCTCCGGCTGGGCGTTCTCGTTCTCGTTCTTCGGGCTCGGGTTGACGTGGAACTCACTCATGGTCTCTCCTGCGGGGTGGGGGCTGGTTGGGCCCGTGTATGATGTGGTCGAGCAGCACCGCGGCGGTGAAGATCAGGATAGGCGCCGTGAAGAGCACGGCGCCCACCAGCCACCACACCTACGACGCCGAGGTGGTAGGCGCGTCCGCGAGCGGGTAGTCGGGCCGCCGGCCCAGCGCGCGGTCGGCGCAGGCTTGCGTGCAGGTGACGAGCGTCTGGATCTTCCCCTCCGGGCCGGCCTGCTTGATGACGGTGGCGCGCCACGCGGGCGGCATGTTCTCCAGCGCCCACGCGCTGGGCGGCATGCCCACGATCGTGTCGGCCGCGACGCGCGCCACGGCGCGCAGGTTCTCCTCGTGCGTGTGCAGGTCGTCGATGCCGGTGGCGACGATCACGGTGACGGACTCGCCGCAGCCGTCGCAGGCGTAGCGCACCTGCGAGTCGAACTCGATCTTCATCGCTCATTCCTCTCTTCATCGTGGACACGGCCCGACAAGCCCCACGCACGCGCGTGAGCGCGTGCGCGGTACCACTCCGTGTCGTACCGCGCGCTCTCAGTGGGGTTTCGGCCGGTAACAGTGGTAGGCGGCGTGGTGACGCCGGTGCACGCGTGCAGCTCGGCCACCACCTCGCGGACGAGGTCGTCCAATGCGGTGATGCGTCGCCGGCCCTCGGGTGTGCTGAGCGCGTCGCCCGGCCCACTCAGGCAGTCCATGAGGCTGGCGCGGGCGCGCATCAGGTGGTCCAGGGCGCTCACGAGCTTGTGGGCGTTGGGGTGAATCATCGTCACGGTGGTCTCCGTCGGGTCGGGTCGGGTCGAGTCGTGTCGTGATCAGTAGGTCCAGTATATCACGCAAGAGTTAGGTTGTCAACGACGGTTCGCCGGAGGCCGAGTCCCCGAGTGGCCTCCGGCGGGCCGCCGAACCGGCGGCCTGGGCTACCCGCCCAGGCCGGATCGCGCGTGCGCCGTGCAGCAGTAGAAGAACGCGACGGGGTGACCGTCGATGAACTCGACGACGATCTTCCAGCCGGTCTCGCGCAGGCCGCGCACGGCGACCGCGACGACGTCGGCGACCTCATCGCGGTCGAAGGCGTCGCCCACCACGACCGACGCTGTGGCGGCCTGCCCGGTGCTCATGCTGCCGCACGAGGCCGCATCACAGCGAACCTGCAGTGTGGACTTCACGGTGTACGTCATCTTACTCCTTCGTCAGAATGCCGAGGATCTCGTCGTAGCTGGCGCTCTCCAGCTTGGCGATGCGCAGGCCACGGAGGTGCGCGGCGGCCAGCGCGAGGACGTCCTCCATCGGGATCGAGATCACCGTCCGCTCGCGCCGCACCGTGGTCTCGAACTCCACCGTGCTCCCAGGTGCCATGTCGCCGTCGTGGAAGTAGGTGCGCCCGGACGGCGCGTCGAATGCGTGCACGATGGTCCTCCTCGGTGGGTGATGGGTTGGGTTGGGTTGGATTGGGTTGGGTTGGGTTGCGCGGTCACTTGGTGCAGCCGCGGCAGTGCGCGATCGCCGCCGTGACGGCGTCCGCCTTGGCCGAGTAGCCGCCGCGGCACTTACCGCACGTGGCGGTCCAGTCGTACACCCAGATGATCGACTCGTAGCGCCTGCCGTTCTTCACCTGGACGTGCCGACGGCCGGTGTCCTGCTGGCTCACGTGCCAGTCGCAAGCCACGGCGTCAGCCGCCGAAGACTCGCGCGATCTCGGCCGCGATGGCGTCGGCCCGCGGGCTGCTGACCTCCAGTGTGGTGGTCCCGCCGCTGGGCCGCTTGCGCCAGATCTTGAAGGTGCAGTCGAAGGTGCGCTGGATGTGCTTGTCGATCTTGTCGGTGTACGCGACGTCGGTCGGAACGGTGACGGTGGCGGTGGTGTTCACGTGATCATCCTCATTCATTGTGACGTGTCGTGTCGGTGGTTCGTGCTGGTTCCAATATATCACATGAGCCGTGCGGTGTCAACCGCGTGGCCCGTGTGGGTGGTGAATCAGGTGATGTCGTCCAAGATCGCCTGGTGCCGGTCGACGGCGTAGGTGGCCAGCGCGTCGGCGATGATCGCGATGCCCAGCTGGGCGACGCACAATCCTCACGCGAGCTCCCCCTCGATGAGTGTGATGCGGCCCGCCTCGGCCAGCGCGCGCAGCTGGGTCTCCATGATCGCCCGGGCACGCACCTCGGTGGCGTCGTCCAGCGCGAGCTCGTGGATCGTCGCGCCCAGCACCTGGGCGATGAGCTGGCCCTGCAGCTCGACCTGCTGGACCGCGCGCTCCGCGACCCCGGCGTCCAGCGCCATCTTGGCGTACCGGGCCGTGAGGTCCGTGCAGCGCTCCGCGCCCTTCACCCAGTCCCACGCCGCGCCGCCGGGGCGTAGGTCGTCATCATCCGTGACGGTGGCGAGCATGGCCTGGTAGAAGGCGCCCCACGCGTAGGCGCGGTTCATCACGACGATGAGGGCCTCCCACGGGTCGACGTTGATCGTCCGCGCGATGGCGTGAGCGGTCACCACGGCGCCTCGCCTCCTCTCACTTGGCGCGTTGCCGCCGTGAATGCGGCACGGCCCCGTTCCTGGATGAATCGTACCACTTCCCGCGTGCCGCTCGCACCACGGCCAGCGCGACTGGAACAGGACGCAGTGCGCGACGTTCGGCCCGCGCCCGACGACCTCCGGGATGCCGTGCTCGTCCAGCGCGACGTCGAGGGGCGGCAGCCCGCCCGGCCGGTGGTCCCGGTCGCGCACCTCGCGGAGCGCGGCCTGGGTCGCCTCGTGCGTGGCGGTGGACCGTCTGATGACGCGGCGCAGCCCCCGGTCCAGCGCGCGGTAGACCTCCGCGGGCACCTCCTGGTGCACGAAGATCCAGCGCGGCTGGACCGGGGGCTCGGTCACCTCGCCGCTCCTAGAAGATGTGCCGCCAGGTGAGCGCCAGGATGATCAAGATCACCGTGGCCGTGCCGTAGACCCGCGCCCTGCGCGCATCCTTCTTCACGGCGTAGAACGCCGTGAACGCCAGCTCCGCCAGCGCGGCTCCCACGAAGAACCCCTCGAGCTCCGGCACGTCGTCCTCCTGTCGTGTCGATCGGTCGTGTCTACTATATCACACGTGAGCGGGTCGGTCAACCCGCTCACGTGCGCGGCCGGTCACTCGTTCTCGTCGTCGACCTCAGCCAGCCACTCCGCGAGGCGGGTGACCTCCGTGCGGCCGTACCGTCGCTTCACTCCCAGGCGCCGCTGCGCGCTGAACGCGTCGCGGTACGCCGGTCCGTTGCCGCGCAGGGTGTGGAAGCCGCACATGATGCAGCAGCCCTTCCACCTGCGGTGCGCCGAGCGCGCCATCTCGTTCTCCTCACCAGCCGCCCCGCCGTGGGGCCGAGGCTGGTGAGGCTTCCAGTCCAGAGACACGGTCACGGCGCTCCCGACTCGCCGCGCGCGTAGTGGCTGAAGGCGAACGCGGGGCGGTCGCGGTCCGTGACGTCGATCACGAGTCCTCCGGTCGTCCTCCAGGCGGCGTAGGCCGCCCGCTGGTTGGATCCTAGCACAGGCGAGGCGCGAGCCGCTTCGGTACCGGCTCGCGCCTCATCTCGGGCGCCGCGCGGGCCGGTCACCCGGCCGTCGGCGGCGCTAGCCTACGAGGTCATGACGCTCGCGATGCGCGAGCACTCTTCGTCGTCCTCGTCGTCGCGCAGGTACGTGACGAAGTACTGGTCGTTGTGCGGGCCGTCGTAGCCCGGGATGACGACGGTCCCCGCGGGCACGAGCCCGCCGGTCTCGCCGAACCTCGTGGGGTCGACGACGAAGCCGTGGACCTCGACGCCCAGGCCGCCGGTGACCTCCACCGCGTTCCACTGCATCACCACGACCTTCGTGGTGACGCCGAAGTTCCACGAGCCGTCTGGGTGCTTGGCCACGTACCACGCTTGCCAGCCGGTGCCGCTCACACGAATCACTCCTTAGCGCGTCGGCGCGGTCGCACCGACTCCGCCTCACTAGTGTACCCGCGGGCGACCCGGTTCAAACATCGGCGGCGAGACTCTCGGCGCCGCGCTCCACCGTGAAGTCCCAGACGTCCGTGACGCCCAGCCACACGAGGATCGAGACCAGTGTGTCGCCGCGCGGCGTGCGGGCCAGCGAGCGGATCCGCCACAGCGCGTCGTGCGTGACGCCGACCTCCGCGCAGACCTCGTGCCACGTGAGGCCCAGCAGCTCCTTGCGCTCGTTGATGCGCCGGGCCAGGTACTTCGCATCGAGGACGTGCGACGTGCGGCCCGCGGCGGTCACGTGACGTGTCCCAAGATCAGCAGCAGGCAGCCCACCGCGACCGGCGCCGCCACGTACGCGCGCATGTCATTGCGCACGACGATCAGCACCAGCGCCGCGAGCTCGCAGCCGGCCGCGAGGGCGAGCAGCAGGTTCCTCACGGGCCTGCCTCCTCGCGCTCTGTGATCCGCCGAGCCAGCTCGTCGCGCATGCAGCCCAACAGCCGCGCCTCCACGGCGCGGGCGTGCTCGTCCAGCAGGTCCTCGAGCTCACCTAGGTACGGCCCCGGGTAGATGCGACCGGCGCGCTCGCTCTCCCGGGCGTTCTCCATCATCCGGCCGGCCAACGTGATGACGTCCGTGACCACCGCCTCGACGCTTCCCGGCGCCGTCGTGCCACTCACGTCAGGCTCCGCGTCCGCTTGGTGGCGAGCGACTGCGCGCCGTGATCCAGCACCTCGGCGCCCGGGCCCGCGACCCAGTCCGCCAGGTGGGTGTGCGAGCAGAAGTACCACTGCTTAATCCCGCCCGTGCGCAGCTGGAGCCAGTGGGCGTTGAGCAGCACGGGCCCGCCCTGCTGCTCCGTGACGTCCGGCAGGAACTCCGTCGTGACGGCGTCGCACGCGTCCAGGCGGCCGCCGAACGCGTCCCGCGTGAACCAGTCGCACCGCACGATGCGGACCTCCACCTCGCGCACCTCGGTCTCGACGCCCATCAGGACTCCTCCCCGCCCGCGGCCGCCACGCCCAGGGCGAGCAGCTCGGCGTCCGTGATGCGGCGGAGGTCGTTCACCGCGTCGTCCCACACCAGCCGCTGGTGGGGCTGGGTGGGGTCCTCGGCCTCGAGCTCCGCGACGAGCTCCGGCGCCCGCCAGGGGTTCGTGTGCTTGGAGACCCACTCCGCAGGTGCACGCACCGCGTCGTCCTCACTCATCGTCATCAGCTGTTCTCCTCGTCGTACCACTCGTCGTACCACTCGTCGTCGGCGCCGGCTCCGGCTTCGGCTCCGGCGCACGGCTCCTCCGCCTGCGCGCCCCAGCCTCCCGGCGGCCGGCTCGTGTCCAGCGGGTGCGCCCAGCGTAGCGTCATCGGGACGACGGTGCCGTCGTCCAGCGTGAAGCGCAGGACGACGCTCTCACCCGCCCTCACGATCACCGGCTTCTCCAGCCGCACGGCGCCGATCGCCGCCTCCGTGATCGGCGGTGACGTCGTCGCCCAGCGGCTCTCGTCGTCGCGGGCATTCGTATCGCGGTCGGCGCGGACGTCGCGCACCGCGTCCCGGCTCGGGTCGCGCTCCACGGGCAGCCCGGAGAAGATCCGCCGCTTGATGACGTCCACCGCCGCGCGCTCATCGTCCGTCAGCGGCGCGCGCTCCAGGCCGATGAGCCGCTTGAGCTCGACCCAGTGCGCATCGTCAGCCGCCGGGTCGCCGGACCGCACGATGCGACGCTCCCGCCGCGCGGCCGCGACGGCGCGGTCCTCAGCGTCCGGCGCGCGGGCGTACGCCTCGTAGCCCGCATCATCGATGTCATCGTCACGCACCAGCTCGTCGTAGAGCTTCGGCGGGATGACCGTCACGCACTCGCCGGACGTCCGCTCGCGCGTGAGCTCGCTCGCCGCGCACGGCGGGCAGACGTACCGCTCACGCACCTCGCCGTCCGCGTCGCGCGTCTCCACACAGCCGAACGCGTCGTGCGTCCGCCTCACGGCGTCCTCGAGGTCATCCAGCGCGCACTCCAGCAGACGCGTGGTCTTATCACGCTGCACCGGACCCATGCTGACCTCACTGAGCAGATCCAGCAGGACGTCCCGCGCGCCCCACACCGTCAGGTTCCCGTCCGCGTCGCGCCGGTGCACCTCGCGTCCCGCATCCGCCGTGCTCACTTCGTTCTCCACCGTGGTCCTCTCGTGTCCGTGTCGATCGATCGTGTCCAGCGCATCCTACCAGGCGCTACGCTTGATCTTTCTTTGTGAGTGCCCGCGTGTGTTCACGGATCGCCTTCGCGACGTCACCAAGTCCGTCGCCCACCGTGCTCACCGCGTCGGCCAGCTTCTCCATCGACTCCGCCTGCTTGACCGCGTTCGCCTCCAAGACGCCCATGCCCGAGTTCGTTCCCGCGACCCACTTGATTCCCGCCGTGATCCACCCGATCATCTCGTGCAAGTCCTCGACGAGGTCCTCCCTTTTGTTAAGCTCCTCGACAAAGCTCAACGTCTTCCTCGTGGTCATCTTCACTCCTCGTGTCAACGTCCTGTCAGCCTCAAAACCATTCTACCATCCCAGGCCTCAACTTCACTCCATTCAACCTCAGCTTGTGTGCTACTGGAACAGTGGAACATTGGAACACAAAAAATGCATGTCGAAGGGCCTTGCGCCAGCGTGTCGCATCGTTTCTCGACATAGTCGTTGTTTTACTGTTCTACTGTTCTAACTGTTCCAGTTGAAATATTCCTAACTAAGAAAATCAACTTCAGGGCAAACTTGTGATAAATGATTATGTGGAACACTGCCCTGGAACACTATCGAAATCGTCCTCCCTTTGCCGTTCCAAATCCTCACAATCACATGTGATTTCCATCACTCATAAGCCTAAACATACGTCCCAGGTCGGGTGGAACGGAAGCCGTTCCACCCTTGCCGTTCCACCTATGACATAAAAAGTGCCGCTGGAACGGCAGTCACCCTACCGTTCCAGCGGCATCTTCACGGGCTAGAGCAGCGCGCCACCCATGATCGACAGCGCCGATGTTGCGGCGCGAACGCCGCCAAAGCCTCGCTCTCTCTTACCCGACCGGCGGTCGTTGAACCGCTCCAAGCCGGGCATCTTCGCGACCGTGCGACTCAGGTGCACGCCGTTGTGGCGGTCCACCTTCGACACGCCGTTCGCGTCGCACCATCCCGTGTACAGCTGGAACAGCTGCGCGTTGGTGATCCAGTCGCCGGTCAGGGTCGCGTCGCCGGTGATCTCGAGGCACTCGTCCACGAACGCCGCGAAGTGGTCCTCGTCGGTCCGCAGCTCGATGACCGCGGCCTTGACCGACTCCGGCGCGTCCAACTTCTTACCACGTTCGTGGAAGTCGCGCAGTCCGGCCAGGCACCAGTTCAGGATCCCCGCGCCCTCCTCCTCGTGCAAGATGCGCGCGTAGTCCGCGATCTTCTGCTCCTCCGTGACCTTCGCCCGGAAGAGGATGCGGTGCATGCGGCGCCAGATGCCGTCGCTGGAGTCCTTGAAGCGCGGCTGCTCGTTGCCCGCGATCCAGAACTTCATCTGCGGCTCGAAGAAGAACCAGTTCTCGCGCATGTGCTGCGCCTTGATCCGGGCAGAGCCGGTGAACGACTTCATTCGCTCGACGTCCACGTGCTTGCCCTGCGGGATCTCATCGACGAACACCAGCCGCGCGCCGGCGAGGTCCGCGACGATCGCGGCGTGTGACTTGTCACCCTGCGTCAGCAGCTTGGTCGACGCGACGGTCGCGTAGTCGCCCATCATGAACATAAGCGTCTCCACGAACACGTTCTTGCCGTTGGCGCCTACGCCCTCCAGCGAGAAGAACGCGTGCGCGGTCGTGTCGCCCGTCAACGTGTAGCCCGCCAGCCGCCGGAGGTACGTGGCCAGCTCGGCGTCGTCGCACGTGACGAACCGGACGAACTCTTCCCACCTCGGGCACGTCGCCGTCGGGTCGTACGCGACGTCGGCGGCGCGTGTGCAGAGGTCCTCGCGTCGCGGCCTTGTGAACGTGGACGTCCGTAGGTCCAAGACGCCGTTCCGGACGACCAGGCTCCACTTGTCCCGGTCCAGCGCCTCCGGCGTGAGCACGAGGTCGGGGTGTGACTCCGCGTTCTTGAGCATGGCGACGCGTCCCGCTCGGCTGCGGGACTTGGCGGCGAAGGCACCCCACCGTTGACGCTCGGTGTCGTCGGCGATCGTAAGGGCGTGATCTTCGATGTCCGCGGTCACGGACAGCGTGAGGTCCATCACGCGGTTGACGCGGTCGCGGACCCAGTACACGCCGTTCCAGATGAGCCACGACTGGAGGTCCGCGACGAACCTGATGTCGGCGCCGTGCAGTCGCACCAGCCGCTGGGCGTTGCCCGAGTCGTCCGTGGTCTCGCCGCGAAAGCCGTCAAAGCGGATCGGAATGTCGCCGTCGTCATCCCCGCCTCCCGTGGGTGGGACCGGCACGAACGGCGGAGGCGCCGCACCCGCCACGCCGTCTCCGCCGAAGTCGACGGCGATCACATTCTCGGACGGCACGGTTGTGGCGACCGACTCGGCCTCGAACGACCCGCCGACCTCCGTGCCGTCGCGTCGTCGCACGCGCGGACGCCATGTGGGGATGGGTTCCGCCGCGGGAATGCTGCGGACCATCGAGTCGATCTTGGCGCGGACGTCGCGCTCTTGCCACGGGTCGTCATCACGCTGCTCCCACGTCTCGACTTCCGGCCAGACGATCTTGAACAGCTCCGTCGCGTTCGCGACGCCCTGGTGCGCGATGAGTCGGAAGAGCCGGTCATTCAAGAACTCCGACTGGACGCCGCGCGGCGGGCCGTCGCGCAAGTAAGCGTCGTAGTCGTACTCGCCCGAGTGGCCCGCCGAGTCACCCGATCCGTTGCTACTAGTACTACGGCCTCGCCCGCCTCGCACGGTCCTCAGCCAGGACCAGAGGGGCGCCGAGGGTTCGCTGAGCTCGAACGTCGACGGACCAACGCCGTCGACGTTGAGCCAGCGGCGGTCTCCACCTCGGCCGGGCGGGAGCGCGACGTACCCGCCCTCGCCCTTGATGTCGACGTTGGGCAGGACGCGTCCCCGCTGGCGCACGGTCGCATCCGAGCCGGTGCGGTAGTACATGTGCACACCACCGGACGGCGTCAGGGCGCGCGCGGTGGGCGTCAGCGGAAAGCCACCGGCCCAGTCCGTCCACGTGTCCAGCACCTCGACGCCGGTGGGCATGTGCTCTTCGTCGGTGTGGCCCTCGGCGTCGATGACCACGATGCCTGACGCGGAGCCGGTCCTCACCGCCAGCTGGCCCCCGTTGAGCTCACCAAACATCTGTGCCAGGCGCGCGACGTCGCCGGTCGCCGCGTGGAAGCCGTGACACAGTAGGCACGTGCACGCGGTCATGTCGTGACCCGGACCGGCGAGATCACACGCGCGGCAGTTGCCCGCGGGTGTCTTCTCGCCGCTGGGACTGTGCCGAAGCACGAACAGCTTCCAGCCGAGTGTGAGGTAGCCCTCCACCGACTCGATCAAGAGGTCGTCGTAACCCGAGCCCGAGCCCGGGTCCACGGCCGTCACCACGCGGAGCGGGCGCCGTGCGCGCCCGCGCTCGTCATCGCCGTCATCTGGTCGTTCCTCTCGCGCCGTGCCCGCCGGACGCGCACCGCGCCGGCTCGCGACCCCGTCACGGCCGGTCACGGGCACTTCACGTCGCCCGCCACCGGCCGGGACCGGGGGATTCAACTATCCTAATTCCAAGACCAATTGTGCGCGCCGCGCCGTGACGAGTCCGTCGCGTTCACCGCACGCCGTCTCGCGCCGCCTCGCGCCCGACCACCGTGGTGACCACCGCGCCGTGCGGCGCTAGTGGATCACGTGCTGGTACTATCGAACCGAGGCCGCGCGGGCGGACCTCGGCGGCGCGGCTGACTGTGGGAAGTGGTGCGCCGCCGACCCGCCCGCTCCGGTCGCGCCACCCCGAAGAGATGAGGACACGATGACGCGCACACGCGCCCCCGAGCCGGTCCCCCGGACCTGGCAGCTCCGCGACAAGAGCGGAACCGAGTTCACGGTGTTCGGCTCGCTCCTGGGCCGCGCCACCAGCGAGCAGGACGAGCACAACGACCACGTCGGCGCGCACGCCGGCCGCGGCGAGCGGTGCTCCGCGTGCCGCTGGTTCGAGGTGCTGATCCTGAACGTCTCCGAGGACGAGGAGGCGGGCGTGGAGTACCTCCTGTACACCGTCGGCCGCTCGATCGTTCCCGGCGAGACCGACCGCATCCGGACCGTCTGGACCGACTCGCCCCGCAAGGTCGTCGCCGCGCTGGTCGTGCGGCAGGACGGCCAGCCCCGCCTGCCCATCGCCAGCGACTGGGCGCTGGCCGAGGCGTCGGACCTCGACGATGACATCGCCGACGCCTACGAGAACCGGCTCGTCGCGTGACGGGCCTCCCGGCCTCCGACGACGACGACCACGGCTCGCCCGTGGCCGACGTGACGGTGGGCGACGTCCTCGACGTCGCCCCGCCGCCCTACCTCAACATGCGCGGAGCGCCGCTTCGCGCCGTGCCCCTGTACGAGGGCGGCCAACCCACGGGCGAGGTGGTCATCATTGGCCGCGTCACGCCGCGCATCACCGCCAGCCTGATCGACTCCGGTCAGCTGTACGCGCACGAGTCGGCGGTCATCGTGCGCGCCGCCGACCTCCGCGCGCTGCTCCGCATCGCGCGTGATGTGCACGACGTCGACGACGTCCTGGACGTGGACGAGCGCGCGGGACTGGGACCGCTCGACTACTAGTTGCACGCCTCCGACTCCTGTGCTATATTAGTCGTAGCGCACCAACCGGAAGGCACCGGTCGGCGACACGATGAGGACGGCGATCAAGATGAACTACGCGCAGCCCACCCGTTCCAAGCCCGCGACCCAGGCGCAGCTCGACCTGATCCGCACCATGATCACAGAGCGCAGCCAGCAGCTCGCCACACTCGGCCTCACGGCCACCGAGGCGCAGCTGCTCGCGCTGAGCACCGTCGGCGCCTCGCGGTTCATCACCCGGCTCAAGCAGATCAAGCGCGACCCCCGGCCGGTGGACGCGTCCGCGTCCGCGTCCGCGTCCGCGGCGACCGCCAAGTGGCGCGTGCACCCCGACGTCACGGTCGGCTTCTACATCTACGAGGGCCTGGTCGTCAAGGTCAAGCACTCACAGTACGACGGCCGACTGTACACGTCGATCTTGCAGGAGGCCGCTCCCGGTGAGCCGGCGGCCTTCCGGTCCAAGGGCTCCCTCTGGGTGCTCGCCAAGCTGACGCCCGCGCACCGCATGACGCGCGAGCAGGCGGCCGCGTACGGCTCACTGTACGGCCGGTGCGCGTGCTGCGGCAGGCTGCTCACCGACGACCTGTCGATCGAGCGGGGCATCGGTCCCGTCTGCTGGGACAAGCACGGCTACGCCGCGTAGCCACTCACGCCCACCGCGGGGCTTCGGACCTACGGCGGGTTGCACGACGGTGCCTCGTAGCTCAGTGGGCAGAGCGCCGGACCCGGTCGCTCCGGGTTCGGAGGCGCGGGTTCGCAACCCGCCGAGGCAGCGAGGTGGTGGCGCCGTCGGACGGCGCTCACGCCGTGCTCCGTCCGACGCGATGTCGGGTCGATCAGCGCCACCACCCACCTAGGCTCCGTGGCCCAACTGGCAGAGGCGCTTGACTTAGGATCAAGAGGTTGGGAGTTCGAATCTCCCCGGAGCTACGTCACAGAGAGGAGTGATCGTGTCGTCCGTTCAGTGCCCGAACTGCGGCGGCTGGCTCGGCGACCAGGCCGCGCTACGTCGTCACCTCGACAAGTGCCTCGACCGGCAGCACGGCCAGCGCAAGAACTAGATTTAGACGACGCCGTCTGGTCCGAGCGGCGGAGCGACTCACGTGGGACGCCACGACAGATCGCGAAAGGTGACGGAGTGAGCGGCCGATCGCCGTTACCCTCGGACACACGGGTCCGTAGCTCAGTGGCAGAGCGCCCGACTTAAAATCGGAGGTACGCGGGTTCGATTCCCGCCGGATCCACGACCACTCGTAGTCTAACCAAGCCGCCGCGACGAGTAGCGGAGATGCGGGCCGATCCCGCCGAGTGGGAGGTTGACCCGTGGCACGGTCGACCAAGCGCCACAACGCGCCGTACGGCGGTGTCGCACCGCACGGGTACCTGCGGTGAAGGGTAAGCCGCGTCTCGTGGCCACGAGGCGCGGCGCCCACCAGACAACTTAAGATCGAGGATGCGCGGCGGCGGGTGACGTGGGCCGAGCAGTGCCTTTTCCACCGGAGGTTCGAGTCCTCCCGCATCCACGGCCGTTAGCCGCTCAACCCCGAGGGCGGATCGTCGGTTACCAGTGAATGCCCAGTACGCGTCGCGGAACGGCCTCCGGTGCGGCACACGACGATGGAAGGCGAGGGTACACGCCTACGGCACAAGCTTCGCACGTCGACACGACACGAGGAGAGATCGTGACCGAGCGAACCAACGTCACACTGCCCCTGTCCGAGTACCAGCGCGCGACATCGGGCGCGCCCACCGGCGTGGTCGCGTTCATCGCGCTGGGCGCCTTCGCCGCGGGACTGGTCGTGGGCATGACGACGATCGATCGACCCGCCGCGGACCCGCGGACGCCCACGCGCATCGAGCTCACGAGTCCCGCATCGCGCTAGCCGCGCGGCGACCTGTGAGTCGTGGTTGCACTACGTGTGCTCTTGTGCTAGTTTGTAACCAACAACACGACACGACGGGACGGGTGATCACGATGACCGACGAGCACATCTACAACGACGACGGCGACGACGTCACGAAGTACGTCATCAAGCTCAAGTACCTGCTCGAGCTGGCGCGCGCGCCGCGGGCGACACCCCCGAGGGCGAGCTCGCGCAGGCCAAGGCGTTCGAGTTCATGCAGAAGTACGGGCTCGATGCGTCCATGGTCGCCCGGGAGCAGAACGCCCGCGCCGAAGATCGTAAGTGCGTGATCATCGAGGTCTTCGGCATCTACGCCCGGCAGTACAGCCAGCTCGCGTGCGGGATCGCGCACGCGGTCGCCGGTGCGTACCCGCTGGTCTCGGGCAAGAACACCAAGCGGTACGTCTACGCGTACGGCTTCGAGTCGGCGACGTTCACCGTGCAGGTGCTCTACGCGTCGCTGCGGCTGCAGGCCGAGTCCGAGCTCAAGCTCGCGTGGGGCCGGGCGGTCAAGGAAGAGCCGTGGCTGCGCCACTACACCGCCATGGAGAAGTTCGTCTGGAAGCGGACCTTCCTGATCGGCTTCATCAACACGGTCCTCGACCGGCTCGCGGCGGCGCGCGCCCGGACCGTGCAGGCCGCGGCGGACGCGGGGCTCGTCGGTGCGGAGGTGGCGCTGCTCGACCGCGACCGGGTCATCCAGGCCTGGGCGGATCAGTTCGCGGGCGGACCCGCCCGGACCGGCAAGCTCTCCAGCTACGACTCCGACGGCTACTTCGCGGGGCAGTCCGCGGGAGCGAGCGCGAACCTGGGCGATGACGTAGGCTTGAGTGGCTCGAGCCGGCGGGCGCTCGCATAGGACGGCGCCGGGCGGCGGAGAGCACCGGCCCGTCGCCCGGCGTTCACGATCAGCGATGAGACGGAGTAGTGAGTGAAGTGAGTAAGGTCAACACCACGCCTAGCGTCGTCGCGAGTGCGGTGAGCGCCGCGCGCGGCACCACCAGCATCGCCAGCGCGCTGGGCGACGCCCTCAGCCACCCGAAGTGGTTCGGCGGACGGAAGGTCATCGAGCGCGAGGCGGCGGTGTACACGCACCCCTCGCCCGTCGTCACCGGACCGGCGACCAGTAAGCTCGTCGACCAAGTCCTGCTGGACGACGACTCGATCGTCTACCAGTGCCGCACCTGCGGCTACATCAACGTCAAGGCGCAGAGCGCCGTCGTGCACGCGGCGTCGCACTCGCGCACGGCGGAGGAGCGCAAGGCCTCCGCGCGTGCGGGCGGCTCCGCGCCTAAGAAGCCGCGCGGCACCACATCTACCACCGGAGAGACCACGACGATGACCACGACCACCAAGGCCTCGGCCAACACCACCACGACCGTGTCCACATCAGCGTCCAGGACCGCGACTCCCGCCGAGCAGCTGCACGCGTACGCCACCGGCCAGCGCGGCGCCCCGGTGATCCCGGCCGACGTCCACGAGATCGTGCGCAACGTCCGTGCCCTGGCGCACCAGCTGGGCAAGGCGTCCGAGGCACTCACCGCGATCGCCGTGGAGATCATCCACATCGGCGAGCAGCTCAAGGCCAAGTCCGGACCCGAGATCACGGAGGAGGAGCTCGAGGAGCTGCGCTCCAAGGCCAAGCAGCTGGACACGCTCAAGACCCTGCTCAACCAGTAAGCTGGTCCAGGCGGTCGAGTCGCTCACGACTCGGCCGCCACTATGTCGACTACCCAACGCGCGCAAAGGTGAACCAGATGACCGCTCGACACCGCCGGACGCCCCGCTGGCGGCGACTCCTTGGACTCCCGACCGGCCGACGCCGCCAGCGGGGCGCGACCGACGTCGTGACCGTGGCCACGCCAATCATCGCGGCCGAGACGCCGCGGATTCCGCCGCATCCCGCGTACCCGCCGCGGCCGATCACTCCGCCGCCGGTCGCGCCGCGCGTCCGCATCGCGCCGCCCAACCCCGTTCTCGTGCCGCACCCGCGCG
>Ga0307408_100000107_pt1 | contig 91378 bp, 80 predicted proteins | sample 322Cmetagenome_FD_202116 | JGI IMG/M metagenome (GOLD analysis project Ga0307408, IMG submission 202116) | Maize rhizosphere microbial communities from greenhouse at UC Davis, California, United States - 322HYB-C-3 | ecosystem: Host-associated > Plants > Roots > Rhizosphere > Soil | place... | reverse complement strand
GCAGGTCGGCCGAGTCGATCACGCCCTTGACGAAGCGCAGGTAGGTGGGCATCAGCGCCTCGGCGTCGTCCATGATGAACACGCGCTTCACGTACAGCTTCACGCCCGCCTTCTTGTCGCGGTTCCACAGGTCGAACGGCGCCTTGGCCGGGATGTACAGCAGCTGCGTGTACTCGGTGTTGCCCTCCACGCGGTTGTGCGCCCAGGTGAGCGGCGCTTCGTGGTCATGGCTGATGGTCTTGTAGAACTCGGCGTACTGCTCGTCGGTGATGTCCTTCTTGGGGCGGGTCCAGAGGGCGCTCGCCTTGTTCACCGTTTCCCACTCACCCGTCTTGACCATGCCGCCGGGCTGGCGACCGCCGTTCTCGTCATTGGGGTTGATGAGCTCGCCGTCCTTCCACTCTTCCTTTTCCATGAGGATGGGCAGGCTGATGTGGTCGGAATACTTGGCGATGACGGACTTGAGCTTCCAGGCGTTCAGGAACTCCTCGGCTTCATCGCGCAGGTGCAGGATGATGCTGGTGCCGCGGGCGGGGCGGGTGATGGTTTCGACTTCGAAGTCGCCCGTGCCGCTGCTGATCCAGCGCACGCCTTCCTCGGCCTTCAGGCCCGCGCGGCGCGATTCCACGGTGATCTTGTCGGCCACGATGAAACCGGAATAGAAGCCCACGCCAAACTGGCCGATGAGCTGGGCGTCAGCCTTCTGGTCGCCCGAGAGCTTGCCCATGAAGTCCTTGGTGCCGCTCTTGGCGATGGTGCCCAGGTGGTCGATGGCCTCCTGCTGGCTCATGCCGATGCCGTTGTCGGTGATGGTCAGTGTCTTGGCGGCCTTGTCGAAGCTCACGCGCACTTCCAGGTTGGGCGCGTCTTCGTACAGGGCATTGTTGTTCAGGGCTTCGAAGCGCAGCTTGTCGCAGGCGTCCGACGCGTTGGAGATCAACTCGCGCAGGAAGATCTCCTGGTTGGAGTACAGCGAGTGGGTGACCAGGTGCAGCAGCTGCGCCACCTCCGCCTGGAAGGACAGGGTTTGTTTGCTCATGGATGGATTTCCCTCGGTGGAGTCACAAAAAACAAGGGGGCCGAGGCGGCGTGAAACCGCCCGCCGGGGCCCGGCAGGCGGCACATAGGGGCGGTTGGGCGGGTTTCAAGCCCCAACGGGGCAAGCCGGCCGCAGCGGTCTTGCACCCGCAGGGACGGGCGGCGTTCAGCCCGCCGTGGAGATGCGCTGCACGAGCGTCTGCAGGATGCCGTCGGCCTTGTCGTTGGCCACCTGGCAGGTGCCCGCGGCGGCGTGCCCGCCACCGCCAAACTCCAGCATCAGGTTGCCCACGTGCACCTGGCTGCTGCGGTCCAGAATGGATTTGCCCGTGGCGAACACGGTGTTCTGCTTCTGCAGGCCCCACATCACGTGGATGGAGATATTGCAGTCAGGGAACAGCGCGTAGATCATGAAGCGGTTGGTGGCCCAGATGGTCTCTTCCTCGCGCAGGTCCAGCACCACCAGCCTGCCGATGCGGATGGCGCAGCGGCGCAGCTGTTCCTGGGCCTTGGGGGCGTGCTCGCGGTAGAGCTGCACGCGCTCCTGCACGTCGGGCAGCGCCAGGATTTCGTCGATGGTGTGGTCGCGGCAGTACTTGATCAGGTCCATCATCAGCGTGTAGTTGCTGATGCGGAAGTCGCGAAAGCGCCCCAGGCCCGTGCGCGAATCCATCATGTAGTTCAGCAGCACCCAGCCCTGCGGGTCGAGGATGTCCTCGCGGGAGTACTGCGCGGAGTCGGCCTGGTCCACCGCCGCCATCATCTCGTCGGTGATGCGCGGGAACGCCGCCTTGCCGCCGTAGTGGTTGTAGACCACGCGTGCGGCCGATGGGGCATGGGCCTCGATGATGTGGTTGGTGTCGCGCCGGCCCGAGTTGCGCACGGTTTCGGACTCGTGGTGGTCGAACACCAGGTGCGCCCCCGGCACGTAGGGCAGGTTGGTGGTGATGTCGCGGCTGGTGATGGCCACCTTGCCGTCCTGCATGTCCTTGGGATGCACAAAGGTGATCTCGTCGATGAGGTCCAGCTCATTGAGCAGCACGGCGCAAACCAGGCCGTCAAAGTCGCTGCGGGTCACCAGGCGGTATTTCGCTTCGCTCACACGTTTCTCCTTGTTACATTCCTGTGGGGCACGATGGTAGCCGCCCCCCGGCAGGCGGCAAGCCCGCTGGGGTGAAAAAAGCGTCCTTTGGGGCGGTTGTGCGGTTGTGGGAACGGATTCTCAAGACCTCAGCCAGCGCTCGAGCTGCTGCGCCACGCGCACATCCCCCAGGAGTTGCAGGTGCCCCATGCGGTAGAAAACGGCCTGCCGCCCTTTGGGAAACCCCAGCGTGCGCCCGGCCTCGTCGTGCACGCCCAGCGCGCTGCGCAGTGGCACAAGCCCGTCACCCAGCAGCCGCTCTGCAGCCGCCCCACGCCGCGCGCCCAGCGTGGCTGCCACGGCGTAAGCCGCCACACCGGCGGGCAGCGGCACAGGGGTGCGCGCGTCGGGGCTTTGGCGAAAGCGGTCTCGGCCTTGCCAGTCGGATGCGAGCAGGTGGCCATAGTGCAGGTCCGTGATGCCCGCGCTGCGCAGCCGCGCCAGGCGCGCAAAGGGACGCGAATAGACCGAACGGCCCAGCAATGCGTGCACCCATTGGCCAGCCCGCGCAAGTGGCGCACCATGGTGCGGCGTGCCCAGAAACACCAGGTGCCGCAGCAAGGACAGCCAGGCAGCGTCTAGCGCACCGGGCGCAGCCGCCTGCGCGCACGCGCTGCGCGCCACCAGCCCGCCCATGCTGTGGGCCAGCAGCGACAGCTCCGACACCGGGACGGGCCAGCGCGCCACCAGTTCATGCAGCTGCGCGCTGAGCTGGGCTCCGTTGTCGGAAATGTGCAGCCCGGTGTTGTAGCGCAGGTACACCGGGGTGTAGCCCTGGGCCTGGGCCAAGTGCGCACCATGGTCGTGGCCATCGCGCTGCCACTGCAGGTCGTTCATGCACAGGCCGTGCACCAGCACCAGCAGCTTGCCGGTGGCTGCCCCCCTGGCGGCCAGTGTGCGCAGGTCCAGGGGCAGCCCGTGCTGGTACCAGCCCATGCGGGTGCACAGCGGGTTGCCATCGTTCTGCAGGCGGTCGCCCATCACGCCATTGAGCGCGGCCAGCACGGCTTCACGTTCCCACTGCACGCCAGACGGCGGCGTCTCGGCCTCAAAAAACGGCTCCAGCCGGGCCAGGCCCGCCTGCAGACCGGCGTCCACCAGGCGGGTCACGCCCCGGACGCTCTGGTAGACCAGCCCCGTCAAGCCCCGCGCCTGCCCCGGCTGCGCACCGCCGGGCAGGCCCAGCGTTCCCAGCACCGACTGGTGCACGCCCTCGGCCACGCGGCTGACGCTGATGGTGGCCTGCGCAGCCAGCCGTGCCACGCCGCGCAGGTCCGACGCGCGCAACTGTTTCATCGGTCCGGTCTTGGAGACCCGCTGGGACGGCTTGGCCGCAGTTCTCGCGGAGCCGGAACCGGCGTCAGCGCGTGGCGAGGGTGGCGTCATGACAAAAGGCTCCTGAAGCAAGGCGGTGGGCGTGCGGAAGGAGCCCGATCGCTCAAAACCGCTCGTGGGGCGAAAGGTAGCGCCATTGGCCGACCGGCAGGTTGCCCAGCGTCACGCGGCCGATGCGGATGCGCTTGAGGCCGACCACCTTCAGGCCCACCAGCTCGCACATGCGGCGGATCTGGCGCTTCTTGCCTTCGGTGAGCACAAATCGCAGCTGCTCGGGGTTCTGCCATTCCACCTTGGCTGGCTTGAGCGCCTGGCCGTCGAGCGACAACCCGTGGCACAGCCGCGCGAGCTGCTCGCGCGGGAAGGCCGCCTGTACGTCGGTGGCGATATCGCCATACTGCACGCGGACCAGATACTCCTTGTCCACGGTGGAATCTTCGCCAATCAGCTGGCGCGCCACGCGGCCGTCCTGCGTGAGCACGAGCAGGCCCACCGAGTCGATATCGAGCCGCCCGGCGGGCGCCAGGCCGCGCAGCTGCGGCGGCGAAAACCGGTTGCGGCTGGGATCTTCACGCCAGTGCGTGCGGGGATTGATGAGCGCCACGGCCGGCGTGTGTCCGTCTTCGGCCTGCCCGCTCACGTAGCCCACGGGCTTGTTCAGCAAAATGGTGACGCGCTGCTCCTGGAACCCCTGGGCCGCCTTGTCCACCTCGATGCGGTCGGTGGGCAGCACCTGCACGCCCATCTCCGCCACCTGGCCGTTGACCTTGACCCAGCCCTGGGCGATCCAAGCATCCGCCTCGCGGCGCGAGCACAGGCCCAGCTCGGCCATGCGCTTGTTCAGGCGCGAGGTGGGCAGGCTGCCCGCAGGCACCGGAGCCTTGGCCGGCGCCTGGCGCACCGGGGCCACGAACGGCCCGCCCGAGGCGGTGCGGTAGCCGGTGGGTGCAGGCGAGCGGGGCGGTGCGGACGGACGCGGACGGGGTGCAGGTGCCGGGGCGGGCCGCGCGGGCGCCGTCTTGGCCGCGACCGTCAGCGTGGGCCGGCGCAGCACGGGGCGGGCCGCGGGGGCGGCAGCATCCGGAGCCGGGCCGGACGGCGGGCGTGAACTGGAGGAAGACATTGGGCGTATTTTCGCTTGCGCGGCCTCGCGAGCCCGAAAAGGCGCCGCGCAGCCGCTTCAGGAGGCCTGCGCAGCGCCTGTGCTGTGCGCCTCCCAAGCCAGGAAATCGGCCACCGGCATGGGCCGCGCGATGTGGTAGCCCTGCGCCTCGTCGCAGGCCAGCGTGCGCAGGCTCTCCAGGATGGCGGCGTTCTCCACCCCCTCGGCCACCACCGTGAGCCCCAGGTTGTGCGCCAGATCGATGGTCGAGCGCACGATCATGGCGTCGTCCTGGTCCGTCTGCATGCTCATCACGAAGGATTTGTCGATCTTGAGTTCATCCACCGGCAGCCGCTTGAGGTAGGCCAGCGACGAATACCCGGTGCCGAAGTCGTCGATGGACAGCTTGAAGCCCTGCTCCGAAAGGCGGTTGAGCATGGCCTCGGCGCGCTGGGGGTCGTCCATGATGGCGCTTTCGGTGATCTCCAGGCAGAAGCCGCTGGCCGGCACGCCGTGGCGCAGCAGGATGTCGGCCAGACGGTTGCTGAGTTCCGGGTCCAGCAGGTCGCGCGTGGACAGGTTGACCGACACCCGCAGCGCCAGGCCGCGCGTGCGGGGGTCGGCCAGCAGCCGGGCCACCTCTTCCAGCATCCACAGCGTGAGCTGCCGCACAAACCCTGTCTGCTCGGCGAACGGGATGAACTGCATGGGCGGCACCAGGCCGCGCTGCGGGTGCTGCCAGCGCACCAGGGCCTCGGCCGCGCGGCCCGGCTGCCCGTGCAACGGGACCTTGGGCTGCAGGTACAGGCGCAGCTCGTGGTGCTCCACGGCGTGGCGCAGCTCGGTCAGCAGCGAAAGGGTCTGGGTGCTGGCCGAATCGAAGGAGGGGTCGTACTGCTGCGCTCCGCTGAGCTGGCGCTTGGCGGCATACATGGCGATCTCGGAGCGGCTGAGCAGCGTGTCCGCGTCGTCGGCATCCCGAGGCCAGCAGGCGATGCCGATGCCCGCACTCAGGTCCACCGTCTGGTCCGCAAAGGCCAGCGGCGCCTCGAACGAATGCGTGATGCGCAGCGCCGTGGCCTGGGCGGTGGCCGCATCGGCCCCCTGCAGCAGCACCGCGAACTCGTTGCCGCCCAGCCGGGCGATCATGTGCCCAGGCTCCGGCACCTGCTGGCGCAGCCGCTCGGCCACGGCCTGCAGCAGGCGGTCGCCAAAGGCGTAGCCAAGCACGTCGTTCACGTGCTTGAAACGGTCCAGGTCAAGCGTGAGCACGGCCAGCGATGGCCGGGGCGCCACGCTGTCGGCGCTTTGTGCGATGGCCGACACCACCGCCTCGCGAAAGCGCTCCCGGTTGGGCAGGCCGGTGAGCCGGTCCCAATAGGCCAGGCGGCGTACCTCGCTCTGCTGCGCGGCGATGTCCACCCGCATGTGGTCGAACGAGCGCGCGAGATTGCCGATTTCGTCGCTGCGATCAGTGTGTTCCAGTGGCACGTCGTATTCACCGCGCGAGAGCCGCCGCGTGGCGGCCAGCAGCGAGCGCAGCGGCGTGGTCAGGCGCTGCGCCACCAGCCCCGTGCCCATGGCAAACAGCAGCACACCACCCACCGTGATGATGGCCAGCAGCACCTGCAACTGCCGGTAGGGGGCGAGCACTTCGTCCACGGACCGCAGCAGCAGCGCCTGCACCTCGCCCCCCTGGCTGTCCAGGCGGATGGCGCGCGCCAGCAGCGTGCCCTCGGGCGTTTGCAGCTCGCCTGAGGGCACGCCCTCGCTTTGCAGCAGCGCCAGGGGGCCCGGCGGCAGCGTGCTCACCGGCACCGTCGCCGCACCGTCCGCGCCCTTCACGACCAGCGCCACGTGCACCGACAGCAGTTGCCGCATCTCGTCGGCCAGGGTCTGGTTGACCGGGAACCCCATGAGCACCCAGCCAATGACCACCGGCGCACGCAGCGGCACCATCACGAACTGGTAGGGCACGCCATCCATCACCGCGATCTGGCTGCCTTGCGGACGCGCGGCCAGCGGCGGCACCAAGGCGTGCAACGTGGCCGGAAACGATTCCATGCTGCCCGACAGGCTGGCCGCGCGCAGCTGCAGGTCGGTGCCCAGCAGGGCAGTGACGGCGGCGCCAATGCGGCTGCCATGGTTCTCCAGCACCGATTGAATGGTTTCCTCATCGCCCGAATTCACGGCCGAGCGAAAGCCATAGTCGGCCGCCAGCAACGCGGAGCCCTGGCGCAGCTTGTCGGCGTTCTGCTCCAGCAGCCGGCGCCAGACGTTCTCGTCCAGGTCCAGCGCCTGCGCGATCTGCGCGCGGGCATTGCGGTCAATGGTGGCGCGCACCACCGCAAAGCCCGCCGCCTGCACGATGAGCAAGAGCAGCAGCGAGATCCCGACCAGCCGAAAGATCAGGCTGTGCCAGGGTGAGCGCAGCGTCAAGGCAGCAACCCCGTCATGCGCACCGATGCAAGGGCTGCCCCGGTGGCAGGCACGGCAAGCACCTGCTCCTGCGCGGGCGCGCCCACGGGCAACCGCGTGTGCCAGGTGCGCAAGGTGTAGGTGCCGGGCGGCACGTTGTCGATCTGCGCGCGGCCGGATGCGCTGGGCGTGCGCGCGTAGTACGGGGTCTCGACCACCACCACCCAGCCCACCATCTGGTCATGGATGTTGCAGCCCAGCACGGCCACGCCTGGGCGGTCGAACAGCACGGGGTTGGCGGGCGTGCCGGTGTAGAGCTTGAGTTCGAACTTCTTGGCCGGCGAAAACGAATACACGTGGTGCCGCACGGAGTCGTGGTTGGGGAAGCGCACCTCGGTCCCTACGGGCACCACCAGCACACCGGGCACGAATTGCCGCTTTTCCTGCGCCATCTCCGCGCCGGCCAACGGCTTGGCTGCCCTGCGCGCTTCGGCGGATTCGAGGAACACCACAGCGTCGGCCAGCGGCTTGCCCGCCGCATCCATCACCTCGACCTGCACCGTGGCGGCCGAGGCCGCCGTGGGCAGGGCAGCCAGCCATGCCATGGCCGCGCAGGCCACCGCCTGTCTGGCGGTGCGCGGGGCCGAGCAGGTGTGGCTCATGGTTCGATGGCCATGCCGACCAGGGGGGCGCCTTCACCCACTTTGCCCAACGGCCGGGTGGCCCCGGTGCGCAGGTCCACCAGGTGCAGGTGGGTCTGGCTGTCGACCGTGGTGCGCACCGCGATCAGCGCGGTGTTGCCCACGTCCGAGATATCGAACGCCACGTCCAGCAACGGCGGCAGGCCCAGCGAGCCCACGGTACGCAGCTGGCCGGTGTTGGGCGACACCACCGGTGTGGCACCTTCGCGCGAGCCCTGCATGACCAGCACGCCGAGCGCACGATCAATCGCGTAGTTGGTGGTGATCTTGCTGTCCTGCGTGTTGTAGGTGTAGGCAGCGCCGGCGATATCGGGCGCGCGGCCGGCGTGGACGTCGCTCCAGGCGTAGCGCAGGGCCGGATCGGGCTGTACGCCGTCTACCGCTGGGTCGCCGTCGACGGCGGCCCCGGTGTCGGGGTGCAGTCGCAGGTTCTGGCCGGTGTTCGACACCACCCGGATCCGGTCCGCCACCGGGTTGAAGTCAAAGCCAAACGCCGTGCCCCGCAATCCCACAACGGCCGGCCCCGGGCCGACCGCGCGCAGCGCACCGGTGGGGATGTCCAGCGTGTACAGGCGCCCCGCTTGCGAGAGCGCATAGAGCACGCCGCGCGCCACCCGAAAGTCGATGCCCACCAAGCGCTCGCCCGGCGGCAGGCCCGTGACCGGGCGCTGCTCCAGGATGCGGTCTGGCTGGCCGGCCTGGAAGGTGATGAGTTCGTGCGAGGCCGTTACGGCAACGACCAGCTCGCGCTGCGGTGACTCCGGCGCGGGCGCCGTTGCACAGCCCGCCAGGGCTGCGCCTGCCAGCGCTGCAGCAGCCATGCGGCGCACCAGGGAAGAGGAAGACGGTTTCATCGCGGGCCTCATATCTGTAACGGGTTTATACCTGATGCGTTCCTGGCGCGCGATCCAAGGCCCTCGCGGAAGGAAACGCCTTGCTACATTTTGAATAGCATTTTGCGCCGATTGGACCAGCGTAAACACCAGTTTGAGCTGAAACTCGTAGCAGTGATACTGCAACAGCACATAGGCACCAGACACCCGGAAATTTGTAACAAGGCAGCCCATGCACAAAGGGCATATGGGGATCCGTTTACGTCATGACACAAATCGTTCTTTTTGCCTACACTGGTTTTAGTCCGCGCCGACGCCACGCCCCAGGAAGCAGTAGCTCCAGAGCTCCTGAATGAGGCGGGTACCTTTATTGCTTATCCCGCTCCACCACGATTGACTGGCCCCAGAGCCAAGAAGGAAACACCATGCAGCCCGCCACCTCTTTGAAATCCCTGTCGATCTCCAGCCGACTGGGGCTGGGCTTTGGATGCCTGCTGGTGCTGCTGGTGGCCGTGGCGGCCCTGGGCCAGCTCTCGGTAGGCAAGGTGCATGATCAGATGCGCAACATCACCGGGGTGGGTGCCCAAAAGGCCAAGCTGGTCAACAGCATGCTCGAAAGCGTGAGCGCCATCGGCATCCAGAGCCGCTCGGCCGCCATGCTCAACGACATTGACCCCAAGCAGGCGCGCGAACAGATTGCAGCGGTGGCCAAGACACTCAAGACGTACACCACCCAGGAAGCCGCGCTGGCCGAGCTGCTGACCCCCGCCAACGCCACGCCCGCCGAGATCAAGCTGCTGGGTGAAGTGCAGGACCTGGGCAAGAAAACCCGCCCCGAACTCGACATTGCCATCAAATCCGCTGACGACGGCGACACTGTGAGCGCCACGCTGGCGCTGATGACCCGCGTGGCCCCCAGCGAGACTGCCTGGCGGGCCAAGCTCGGCGAACTCATCGAACTGCAGAACACGCTGAATGCCGAAGCCACGGCGTCGACCGAGCGCACGCAAGGCCAGGCCCGCTTGGTGGGCGGCCTGCTGGTGCTTCTGGCCATCGGGCTCGGCGTGCTGATTGCCTGGCGCATCACTGCAAGCATCACAGCCCCCATCGGCCGCGCGGTGGTGGTGGCCGAGCGCATTGCGCGCGGCGACCTCACCTCGCAAGTCGAGGTGCGCATCCACGATGAAACCGGGCGGCTGCTCGAAGCCATTGCCGCCATGCAGGAGCGCCTGCGCACCTTGGTGGGCGAGATCAGCCAGGCTGCCGACTCCATCCTCGTGGCCAGCTCCGAGGTGGCCTCGGGCAACCTGGACCTGAGCCAGCGCACCGAGCAGACCTCGCACAACCTGCAAAGCGCGGCCTCGTCGCTGGAGGATCTGACCGGCACGGTGTCCCAAAGCGCGGATTCGGCCCGCCAGGCCAACCAGCTCGCGTCCACCGCATCCGAGACGGCCACGCGCGGCGGGGAGGTGGTGTCGCAGGTGGTGAGCACCATGGACACCATCAGCGCCAGCTCGCGCAAGATTGCCGACATCATCAGCGTGATCGACGGCATCGCGTTCCAGACCAACATCCTCGCGCTCAACGCCGCCGTCGAGGCGGCCCGCGCTGGCGAGCAGGGCCGGGGCTTTGCCGTGGTGGCCGGCGAAGTGCGCAGCCTGGCCGGCCGCTCGGCCAACGCGGCGCGCGAGATCAAGACCTTGATCAGCACCAGCGTCGAGCAGGTACAGGAAGGCAGCACGCTCGTGAATCACGCCGGCAAGACCATCCAGGAATTGGTGCTGTCGGTGCGCCGCGTGTCCGACATCATGGGCGAGATCACGGCCGCCACCCAGGAGCAAAGCCAGCGCATCGGCCACGTGAGCCATTCGGTGGGCGCGCTGGAGGAGATGACGCAGCAGAACGCCGCACTGGTGGAAGAAGGCGCGGCGGCGGCGGACAGTCTCAAGGACCAGGCGGGGCGGCTCACGCAGATGGTGGGCACCTTCCGCCTCTCGCGCAACGACGGAGTCGACGAGGACGGCTGGGGGTTGTCTGGCCCGTCGGCGTCCGCCCGTCCGGTGCCGGCGCCAGCCCGTGCTGCCGCCCCGCGCAATTTGGCCTCTGCCACCACACGCGCTCCTGCCCTGCCTCGCGGCTGAACCTGCGCCGGTCGTCACTGGCGCGGTTCTGGGCGGGAGGCAGCGGCCCAGACGCTGCGGCGCACCCGGCCAGGCCTTCACCCCTACCGCCAGACCTCCGATACCGGCGTGCCGCAGGCCAGGGCAGCCGAGCAATGGGGCCGCCCCGCAGCGAGGGCTGCGTCTCCCCTCAGGGGGGTGCCACGCTAGACCGCAGCGCCGCCAGGTCCAGCACCCGCAGGCCCCCGTATTCGACGCGGATCGCGCCCTGCGATTCCAGCGCCGCCAGCGCCTCGTTCACCCGCTGGCGCGACAGCCCCACCAGATAGGCCAGCTCCTGCTGCGTGATGCGCAGCACCTCGCCCACGCCCGGGTACAGCACGGGGTTGAACAGCGACGCCAGGCTGCGCGCCACCCGCACGTCGGGATTGTTCAGCCGGTCGATCTCGCGCGCGGCAATGAACTGGCCCAGGCGCTCGTTGAGCTGGTTCATCACAAACCGGTTGAAGCCGATGGAGTGGTCCAGCAGCCAGTGAAAGCTGTCGATGGGCAGCCCGGCCACCACGCTCTTGCGCAAGGCCTGGATGTTGTACCGGTAGGGCTCGCGCTTCAAGGCTGTGCCTTCCCCAAACCAGCCGCCCGGGGGCAGCCCGGCGTAGGTCATGGTCTGCCCCTGGGCGTTGTCGCTGCTCATCTTGAGCAGCCCCTGCACCACCCCAAACCAATAGGTGACCGGGCGCCCCACGCGGCACACGTAGTCGCCGGCCCGCGCGTCGCCCACCAGCAGCGAGGCAATGGCCCGCTCGCGCTCGGCGGGCAGCAGCAAGCGGAGCCACGGAATGCCGTCCAGCTCCTCGTCGGTGGGCGGCCGACGCCGCTGGTGCAGCGAGAGATCCTGGTTCATGCGGGTGTCCATCGTGGCAATGGTAAAGAAGCGACGCGCCATTGCGGGCCGGCGCGGATGCGGGAATACCACGATCCGAATTGTCGTCAGGCAGACAAAAAAAATGCCAATCTTGACGGGATGATGACGCTCCCCGCCGTCCGTCGCCCCTACGGTCAAGGCGGAACAAGATCGAGGAGACACCCATGCCCCACACCCCGCGCTTTGCCAGCCCGTCCATGCCGGCCGACGCGTCTTCACCCCGCATTCCCCGGCGCCATGTGTTGGCGGCTGCCGCCCTGCCCTGGCTGGGCCTGGGCGCGGCCCGCGCCCAGGAGGGCGCTATCCGCATCGCCCAATCCACGGCCCTGACCGGCCCGCTGGGCGACCTGGGTTCCGCCATGCACCAGGGCGCGAAAGCCGCGTTTGCCGCCATCAATGCACGCGGCGGCGTGCATGGCAAAAGCATCGAGCTCGTCACGCGGGATGATGCCTACGAGGTGCCCAAGGCGCTGGCCAACGTGGAGCAGTTTCTGGCCGACCCGAGCACCTTCGCCCTCTTCAACTGCATGGGGACCCCCATGATCGAGGCCATGCTGCCCAAGGTGATCGACAGCGGTGTCCCGTTCTTCGCGCCCTTTACCGGCGCGCAGCTCAGCCGCACCAAGGCCCGCAGCGTCTTCAACATCCGCGCCAGCTACGCCGACGAGGCCGAGAAGCTGGTGCAGCACCTTTCCACCATCGGCATCCAGCGCATCGGGATCGTCTACCAAAACAACACCTTCGGCAAAGAGGTCTACAGCGCAGCCAAGCAGTCGATGGACCGGCTCAAGCTGCCCGAGGCGCTCACCGTGACGGTGGAAAACAACGCATCGGATGCGGGCGCGGCGGCGGCCAAGCTGGCCACGGGCAACCTCGAAGCCATCGTGATCGGCCTGGCAGGCAAGCCCACGCTGGAGTTCGTGAAGGCATTCCGCGCGCTCCAGCGCGGGGTGACGCTGTATGCACTGTCGGTGATGGGCACCCCCGCCACGGTAAAGGCGCTGGGCGCAGACGCCACCGGCATGGCCATCTCGCAGGTGGTGCCGCTGCCTTCCAATGTGGTGATGCCCGTCGTGCGCGACTTTCAAGCAGCCTGGAAGGCATCGGGCGCCACGGCCGAAGCATCGCACCTGGCGCTGGAGGGCTACATCAACGCCCGCGTGTTCGCCGAGGCCTTGCACCGTGCGGGCCGCAACCCGACGCGTGCCGTTTTCCTTGACGCGGCCTGGAGCCTCAAGAAATGGGACCTGGGGGGCTATGAGATCAACGCGTCGGCACCGGAGCGCAACGCTTCTCGCTTCGTGGAGCTCACGCTCGTCGGGCGGGACGGAAGATTTCTGCGCTGACCTGCCGCGAGCGCAGCAGCCAATCACTATGATTTTGATAGCTGTTCGCGCTTGATTATCAAGCGCCAGCAGCCCTATTGGCTAAAAACATTTCCAGGAAGGAATTCACGCTACCACGCCGAGCTCTGCGTGGTGCGTGAGGGTGTCACTGCGCGGCCACGGCATACCGATAGCCCCTGAACGCCCAGACGGTGCGCCCCGGCTCGATGCGCTCCAGCACCAGGCCCGGGGCTGCCTGATCGCCTTCGTGCAGCACCTGCCCATTGACGATCGCCATGCGGTAGGCCGGGTTGCTGGAATGCGTGGCCCCCGTCACCTTGAGCACCGGCAACTGCGTGCGCAGCGCCTCGGGCAACTCGGCCTGCGTGAACACCGGGGCGGCGGGCGGGGGCGCCACGGATGCGTCCGGAGCGGGGCGCGCAGCGGGTGCCGGAGCAGGTGTGGACGATGCGATGGCGGGTGCGGCATTGCGCGACCGCGCAGGTTCGAGCGCCATGCCACGGGCAGCCGGGGCGGGAGCATCGTCCGCGGCCGTGGTGCGCTTGTCGCGCTCGCGTTCCTTGGGCTGTTCGCGCTGGGCGGCCGCATTGCGCGGCTCGGCGGGGCGTCGCTCGGGCGTGCGGGCCTCGGGGGACGTGGCGGTTCGCGCAGGCACGGCAGCACGCTCCGCGGCAGGCGGTGGCGGCGCCACAGGCCGCGCGGCCGGCGGCGGTGGTGGTGGTGTCTCGGCCGGAGGAGTCGGTGCGGCAGGCACGGCCGGCGCTGGGGCCGGTGGCGCCGATGGCGCGGCAGCCCCCACCGGTGCGGAGGCCACCGCCACGGGCACGGCAGGCGCCTGCGGGCGCAATGCCCACCAAGTGCCTCCAGCGGCGAGGGCCGCCGCCCCCACGACACCCGCGGCCACCAGCCACAGGTTGACCTGCCCGCCGCGTTCGGGCAGCAACGGCGCGCCCGTGGCCGCAGACGCCTGCGTGTGCAAGCCCGGCACGGCGCCCCGGCCGCGCTCGGCATCGGCGCGCCGCAACGCATCAAGGATGTATGACATGGTGAATTGGCAGGATGAGGTGCCCAGAGCCGGGAAAGCCGACAAAACCGGGAAATGCCTGGCAACCAGGCGCCGAATGCGCTGCAGCACTGCGGCTGCCAGCCAGGGTGAAATGCCAACGCAAAGGCGACGCGCCTCTGGGCGTTCTGCAGCGCGGCAGGGGACTGCGCGGTGGGCCCTCTGCAGTGGACTGCACCACGAGCAGACGAGCGGCGCCCAGCAGGTTCTTCAAGGTGCACAGCATGGTCAGCCCCCCTTGCGCAGACGCGGCTCGTTCACGCCCGCTGCACGGTTGAGCAGCATGAGCGTGAGTGGGCCGGCACGGCCATCGGGCGTCACGCCCTGGGCCAGCTGGAAGCGGTGGATGCGCGACTGGCGCAGCGCGGGGGTCATGGGCCGGCTGGAGGCGCCGGGGCCGCCCGCAGCCTTGCTCGCCAAGCGCTGGTCCAGCCAGGCGGTGCCAGCGGGGGTGTCGGTGATCTCGCCGCGCTCGGGCATGCCCGCCGGGGCGCGCCACAGCGTGGCAATGTCGCCGCGCCACACCTGGGCCAGCTCGGCCACCGGCACCCGCAACGTACGCCCGCCGCCTTCGAGCGTGGCGGTGTCGGCGTCCAGGGCGCGCAGCAACACCGGCACGGGCGCCTCGGCCTCTTCCGACGGGAACAGGCCCAGGAGCACGGGCCGGTCGATCTGCCGCACCAGGTTCAGGCCCGCGCGGCGGTTGCGGTAGCAGCGCAGGCCCTCGCGCGGCAGCGCGGTGCACGCGTCTCCCCCGGCGGGCACGGTGGCGCCCCAGGCAGCGGCCAGCGCCTGCCAGGCCGGCGCATCGGAAGCTGGCTGCGCGAGCACGAATTGCTCCAGAGAGGAGGCTGCGGCCCCGCTGGCGGCACCTGCCCCGGCGGGCGCCACCGTTGGGGCGACCGCGGAAGCTGCCGCAGCGGGCGCGGATGCCGGAGCGGAGGCGGGAGCCGACGCCCCTGCCAATCCACCCGATGCACCCGATGAAGCCGCGGAGGCCACAGGCGCCACGCTGGGCGCGGCCGGGGCCGGGTTCGCGCTGGACCCGCCCGCTCCACCCGGGTGCGAGGGCCACAGGCCCGCGGCCCACCCGGCCGCCGCCACGGCCGCGGCGCCCACCACCATGCCGAGTCCCGCATGCATCCAGCGCGGCAGTCTGTGCCGAGCGCCATGCGCGCCAGCCGCCGAAGCCGGCGCATCGAACACCTCGCGCGCCGCGCGGTCCACGATGGCCTTGGTCACCTGCCGTGCGCCGGCCGCGTAGGCGCCCAGCAGCGCCCGGTCGCACAGCAGGTTGATGCGCCGGGGAATCCCGTGCGAGAGCTTATGCACGCGCAGCATGGCACTCCGGTCAAACGGCAGCGGCCCCTGGAGCCCGGCCACCGCCATGCGGTGCGCGATGTACTGCTGCGTCTCCTGCGGTGTAAGCGCTCCCAGGTGGAAGCGCGCGATCACGCGCTGGGCCAGTTGCTCCATGGACGGGTGTGCCACCAGGGCACGCAGCTCGGGTTGGCCGATCAGGATGATCTGCAGCAGCTTGCGCTCGCTGGTTTCCAGATTGGTGAGCAGTCGCAGCTGCTCCAGCACGGTGGCCGAGAGGTTCTGCGCCTCGTCGATGATGAGCACCGTGTTGCGGCCCGCGCCATGCGCCGCCAGCAAGGAGGCGTTGAGCGGATCAATGTAGTCCTTCACGGTCTCGAGGCCGCCCGGCACGGTGGGCTTGTGGGGTATGCCGAACTCGTCGCAGATGGAGCGCAGCAGTTCCCGCACCGTGAGCTTGGGGTTGAAGATGTAGGCCACATTGCAGTGCTGCGGTATCTGCTCCAGGAAGCAGCGGCACACCGTGGTCTTGCCGGCGCCCACCTCGCCGGTGAGCAGCACAAAGCCGCCGCCCGCATCCAGCCCGTACAGCAGATGCGCCAGCGCCTCGCGGTGCCGCTCGCTCATGAACAGGTAGCGTGGGTCGGGCGCAATGGAGAACGGCGGGTGCTGGAGGCCGAAAAACGGGGCGTACATGGCGTGAAGGATACCGCCCTGTGAGAGCCTGCTTGCGATCTCCCCGGGGTCGCGCAGCGGTCTTTGCCGGATGGTGTGCAAGGCGCGGTGTGCGGCCAATAGCTCGGCTATTGGCAAACGCCGCAACGCTGCAGACCGCCCGCAAAGACCACCGCCCGAAGGGTTGGAGCGAAATCGGGCTGATGAACTCTGAGCTTTGACGCCCCGGCTGCTTGCATGGGCATGAGCCTATGCGGCGCAGCCGAAGCATCCACTTCATCACGATGGCGCTCCAACGCGATCCCCTGCGAGATCGCAAGCAGGCTCTTAGGCCCTCCAAACCACAGCCTGCGCCGTGCTCGGCAGCACCTGGCTGCCGAGGCAGGGTTTCACCCAGTGAGGAGTTTCCCGTAAATTGTCGTCGGCAAGACAAGATAACGTCAAAGTCGTCCTTACATTGGACCCCGACGCGCTAACACATCCGGACAGATGGAAGCGCCCGCCGCGGTCGCCGCGCGGACACCCATTTCTCATCGAGGACACGCAATGTTGACCACGTTCCCGAAATTGCTGCTCCAGCATGCCGCCGAGCGCCCCGACGCCCCGGCCCTGCGTGAAAAGGAATATGGCATCTGGCAGACCCACACGTGGGCGGACCTGGTGCGCCTGGTTGAACAGATCGCCGCGGGCCTGCACCAGGCCGGACTGCAACGCCACGAACACCTCGTGGTGATCGGCGCCAACCGCCCCCGGCTGTACGCCACCATGCTGGCGGCGCAGTCGCTGGGCGCCATCCCCGTGCCGCTGTACCAGGACGCCGTGGCGGCCGAGTGCATCTTCCCGCTGAACAACGCCGATGTGCGCTTTTGCCTGGTGGAAGACCAGGAGCAGGTGGACAAACTGCTGGAGATCCGCGAGCAGTGCCCCCGGATCAGCCACATCTACTACGACGACCCACGCGGCCTGCGCAAGTACACCGAAGAGGGCCTGTCCTCGCTGGACGCGCTCATCGAATCCGGCAAGGCCTTTGCCGCCAGCCAGCCCGGCTGGTTCCCGGCCGAGGTGGCCAAAGCCCAGCCCGGCGACGTGGCCGCGATGTTCTTCACCTCGGGCACCACAGGCAACCCCAAGGGCGTGGTTCACACGCACAGCACGCTGCTGGACCGTGCCTCGGCCGGTGCCGAGTTCGACAAGCTCACCGGCAGCGAGGAAGTGCTGGCCTACCTGCCCCCGGCATGGATCGGCCAGAACATCTTCAGCTATGCGCAGTGGCTGGCCTGCGGCTACGTGGTCAACTGCCCGGAATCGGCCAGCACGGTGACCATCGACCTCAAGGAAGTCGGCCCCACCTATTACTTCGCGCCACCCCGCATCTTTGAAGGTCTGCTCACCAGCGTGATGATCCGCATGGAAGACGCTGGCACTCTCAAGCGCAAGATGTTCGAGGCCTGCATGCGCGTGGCCAAGCGCGTGGGACCGGCGCTGATGGACGGCGAGCCCGTGGGCACGCTCGACCGCCTCAAGTACGCCCTGGGGAATGTGCTGGTGTACGGCCCGCTGCGCAACAACCTGGGTTTCAGCCGCGTGCGCGTGGCCTATACGGCGGGTGAAGCCATCGGCCCCGACCTGTTCACGTTCTACCGCTCCATCGGCATCAACTTGAAGCAGCTGTACGGCTCGACCGAGACCGCCGTGTTCGTGTGCCTGCAGCCCGACAACCAGGCGCGCGCCGACACCGTGGGCGTGCCGATCCGCGGCGTTCAGATCAAGGTGGCCGACAACGGCGAGATCCTCGTCAAGTCGGCTGGGCTGCTCAAGGAGTACTACAAGAACCCCGCTGCCACGGCCGAGGTGCTCACGGCCGACGGCTGGTATCACACCAGCGACGCAGGCTTCCTGGATGGGCACGGCCACCTCAAGATCATCGACCGCGTGAAGGATGTGGGCCGCATCCAGGGCGGCGCCAACGACGGTGCCATGTTCGCGCCCAAGTACGTGGAGAACAAGCTCAAGTTCTTCCCGCACATCAAGGAAGTCGTGGCCCTGGGCGACAAGCGCGAGAAGGTGTGCGTGATGGTCAACATCGACTTCGACGCCGTGGGCAACTGGGCCGAGCGGCGCAACCTGCCCTATGCCGGCTACACCGACCTCGCCCAGAAACCCGAGGTCTACGAACTCATCCGCGAATGCATCGAGAAGGTGAACGCCGACCTCGCCACAGACGCCATGCTCGCGGGCAGCCAGATCAGCCGCTTCCTGGTGCTGCACAAGGAGCTGGACGCCGACGATGGCGAACTCACGCGCACCAACAAGGTCCGCCGCGGCTTCATTGCCGAGAAGTACGCCGTGCTGGTGGATGCGCTGTACGCAGGCCGCACCGAGCAGTACATCGAGACGCAGGTCAAGTTCGAAGACGGTCGCACCGGCAGCGTGAGCGCCACGCTCAAGCTGATGGATACGAAAACGTTCGCCCCCGTGAAGGCCGCCGCATGAAGCCCGCGCTCTACCCGCTGGAGAAGCCCCCCATCATGAACACCAAGAAGATTGGCGACGTCATCCTCGATGTCCAGAACATCAGCCTCCGGTTCGGCGGCGTGAAGGCGCTGACCGACATCTCCTTCAATGTGAAAGAGCACGAGATCCGCGCCATCATCGGCCCCAACGGCGCGGGCAAGAGCTCCATGCTCAACTGCATCAACGGCGTGTACACCCCGTCCGAAGGTTCGATCACCTTCCGCGGCAAGACCTTCGACCACATGAACTCGCGCCAGGTCGCCGAGATGGGCGTGGCGCGCACCTTCCAGAATCTGGCGCTGTTCAAGGGCATGAGCGTGATCGACAACATCATGACCGGCCGCAACCTCAAGATCAAAAGCAACCTCTTGATGCAGGCGCTGCGCCTTGGCCCCGCCGAGCGCGAGGAAATCCGCCACCGCGAGTACGTCGAGCACATCATCGACTTCCTGGAAATCCAGGCCTACCGCAAGACGCCCGTGGGGCAGCTGCCCTACGGCCTGCAAAAGCGCGTGGACCTGGGCCGCGCACTGGCCATGGAGCCGCAGGTGCTGCTGCTGGACGAACCCATGGCCGGCATGAACGTGGAAGAGAAGCAGGACATGTGCCGCTTCATCCTGGACGTGAACGACGAATTCGGCACCACCATCGTGCTCATCGAGCACGACATGGGCGTGGTGATGGACATCAGCGACCGCGTCGTGGTGCTCGACTACGGCAAGAAGATCGGCGATGGCAGCCCCGACGAAGTGCGCGGCAATGAGGACGTGATCCGGGCCTACCTGGGCACTTCGCACTGAAGCCCCGACGCGCAGGAGACAAACAAGATGGCATTCTTTCTGGAAACACTCATCGGCGGCCTCATGGCCGGCATGCTGTATTCGCTGGTGGCCCTGGGCTTCGTGCTGATCTACAAGGCGTCGGGCGTCTTCAATTTCGCGCAGGGTGCCATGGTGCTGTTCGCAGCCCTGGCCATGGCCCGCTTTGCCGAATGGATTCCGAAGTGGACCGGCATCACGAGCCCCATCGTTGCCAACCTGGCGGCTTTCATCATCGCGGGCGCCATCATGTTCGTGGTGGCGTGGGTGATCGAAAAACTCGTACTGCGCCACCTCGTGAACCAGGAAGGCGCCACGCTGCTGATGGCCACGCTGGGCATCACCTACTTCCTCGAAGGCCTGGGCCAGACGATGTTCGGCAGCGACATCTACAAGATCGACGTCGGCATGCCCAAGGACCCGATCTTCATGCTGGAGAGCATGTTCCAGGGCGGCATCCTGGTGAACAAGGAAGACGTGATCGCCGCCGCCATTGCCGCAGCTCTGGTGGCCCTGCTGTCGGTGTTCTTCCAGAAAACCTCCACGGGCCGCGCCCTGCGCGCCGTGGCGGACGACCATCAGGCCGCGCAGTCCATCGGCATTCCGCTCAACCGCATCTGGGTCATCGTGTGGTGCGTGGCCGGCGTCGTGGCCCTGGTGGCCGGGATGATCTGGGGCAGCAAGCTCGGCGTGCAGTTCTCGCTGACCACCGTGGCGCTGCGCGCGCTGCCGGTGGTGATCCTCGGCGGCCTGACTTCGGTGCCCGGCGCCATCATCGGCGGGCTGATCATCGGCGTGGGCGAGAAGCTCTCCGAGGTGTACCTGGGCCCGTTCGTGGGCGGGGGCATCGAGATCTGGTTTGCGTATGTGCTGGCGCTGGTGTTCTTGCTGTTCCGCCCTCAGGGGTTGTTCGGCGAGAAGATCATCGATCGCGTGTAACCCATAAGAACAACAGGAGACTTCCATGCTCTACCGCGAAAACGGCCAGTTCAAGACGAGCTACCGCGCCGACCAGCAGATCTTCCCCATCGCGCAGGACCGCGTCGCCATCGGCCTCATCCTGGCCGTGGCCTTCCTGGTGGTGCCAGCAGTCGCCAGCGACTACATCTTCCGCGCCATTCTGATTCCCTTCGTCATCATGGCGCTGGCAGCGCTGGGGGTGAACATCCTCGTGGGCTACTGCGGGCAGATCTCGCTGGGCTCGGGCGCCTTCATGGCGGTGGGTGCCTACGGGGCCTACAACTTCTTTGTGCGCTTTCCCGGCATGCCGCTCATTCCGGCACTCATCCTGGGCGGCCTCTGCGCCACCTTCTTCGGCATCCTGTTCGGGCTGCCCAGCCTGCGCGTCAAGGGCCTGTACCTGGCCGTGGCGACGCTGGCCGCGCAGTTCTTTTCCGACTGGATGTTCCTGCGCATCAAGTGGTTCACCAACAATTCCGACTCGGGGTCGGTGTCGGTGAGCAACCTGCAGGTGCTGGGCATGCCTATCGACAGCGCCGCGAGCAAGTACCTGTTCTGCCTGGCGCTGCTGGTGATCGTGGCCCTGCTCGCCAAGAACCTGGTGCGCGGCGCCATCGGCCGCGAGTGGATGGCCATCCGCGACATGGACGTGGCCGCCGCCGTGATCGGCATCCGCCCGATGTACGCCAAGCTCAGCGCGTTTGCCGTGAGCTCCTTCATCGTGGGCATGGCCGGCGCGCTGTGGGCCTTTGTCCACCTGGGCGCGTGGGAGCCTGCGGCCTTCTCGGTGGAGGTCTCGTTCCGCCTGTTGTTCATGGTCATCATCGGCGGCCTCGGCTCCATCATGGGCGCGTTCTTCGGGGCCGCCTTCATCGTGGTGCTGCCGATCTTCCTGAACCAGTTCCTGCCGGCCTTCCTGGGCCTGTTCGGGCTGGAGATCTCCACAGCCGGCATCTCGCACGCCGAGCTGATGATCTTCGGCGCGCTGATCGTGTGGTTCCTGATCGTCGAGCCTCACGGCCTGGCCAAGCTGTGGTCCACGGCCAAGCAGAAGCTGCGTCTCTGGCCCTTCCCCCACTGATCCCCTGCCAGTTTTTTCCGTGCTTCAACACATTCATCCAAAGGAGACATCCATGAAGCTTTCGAAAATCGTGATCGCCGCCGCGGTGGTTGCAGCAGGTGCTTCGTCCGTCACGACGAGCGCCTTCGCGCAAGCCAAGGAACAGTTCTTCCCGCTGCTGTCCTACCGCACGGGTCCCTATGCGCCCAACGGCGTGCCCTGGGCCAACGGCAAGCAGGACTACATCAAGATGATCAATGCCCGCGATGGTGGCATCAACGGTGTGAAGCTCACCTTTGAAGAGTGCGAAACGGGATACGCCACGGACCGCGGCGTGGAGTGCTACGAGCGCCTCAAGAGCCGCCCTGGCGTGACGCTGTTCGACCCGCAGGCCACCGGCATCACCTTCGCGCTGACCGAGAAGGCGCCCGTGGACAAGATCCCGCTGATGACGCTGGGCTATGGCCTGTCGGTGGCCCAGGACGGCATGGCCTTCAAGTGGAACTTCCCCTTCATGGGAAGCTACTGGACGGGCGCGGACATCCTGATCCAGCACCTGGGCAAGGCCAACGGCGGCCTGGACAAGCTCAAGGGCAAGAAGATCGCGCTGGTCTACCACGACAGCCCATTTGGCAAGGAGCCCATCCCGCTGCTGCAGGAGCGCGCCAAGATGCACGGCTTCGAGCTGCAGATGCTGCCCGTGACCGCACCGGGTGTGGAGCAGAAAGCCACCTGGCTGCAGGTGCGCCAGAGCCGCCCCGACTACGTGCTGCTGTGGGGCTGGGGCGTGATGAACTCGACCGCCCTCAAGGAAGCCCAGGCCACGGGCTACCCGCGCGACAAGATGTACGGCGTGTGGTGGGCCGGCGCCGAGCCGGATGTGCGCGACGTGGGTGATGGCGCCAAGGGCTACAACGCACTCGCGCTGAACACCTCGGGCCAGAGCCCCAAGGTGATCCAGGACATCCTGAAGCACGTGCACGAGAAGGGCCAGGGGACCGGCCCCAAGGACGAAGTGGGTTCGGTGCTGTACACGCGCGGCGTGATCATCCAGATGCTGGCGGTGGAAGCCGTGCGCCGTGCGCAGGAACGCTTTGGCAAGGGCAAGGTCATGACCGGCGAGCAGGTGCGCTGGGGCATGGAAAACCTCAACCTCGACCAGAAGAAGCTCGACGCCATGGGCTTTGCGGGCGTGATGCGCCCCCTGTCCACCAGCTGCGCCGACCACATGGGCTCGACCTGGGCGCGCGTGCACACCTGGGACGGCAGCAAGTGGAACTTCTCTTCCGACTGGTACCAGGCGGATGAGCAGATCCTCAAGCCCATGATCAAGGCCGGTGCGGACAAGTACCTGGCGGACAAGAAGATGACGCGACGCGACGCTGCGGACTGCCAGTCTTGATTCGGACCATCCCCCTGAGGCGCTGACGCGCCTTCCCCCTTCTCTCGAATCGCTGGCGCGATTCGGGAAGGGGGACGCCACCGGTGCGGCGGGGCGGCCCTTGCACGGTGGCCCCAGTTTGGGCTGCGACAGTGTTTACGGCCGGTGATCTGTGGTTGCTCCTTTGGGGCAGCCGCCAATCCAAAGAATTGCTTGCAGCTCTTTGGATTGGCACAGCGAAGGAACACCATGGACTCTTCCAACAGCAATATCGTTCTCAACGTCAACGGCATCGAGGTCATCTACAACCACGTGATCCTGGTCCTCAAGGGCGTCTCGCTGCAGGTGCGCGAGGGCAGCATCGTGGCCATCCTGGGGGGCAACGGGGCGGGCAAGACCACCACGCTGCGCGCCATCTCCAATTTGCTCAAGGGCGAGCGGGGCGAGGTGACCAAGGGCAGCATCGAGCTGCGCGGCGAGCGCATCGAAAACCTGTCTCCCGCTGACCTGGTCAAGCGCGGCGTGGTGCAGGTGATGGAGGGGCGGCACTGCTTTGCCCACCTGACCATCGAAGAGAACCTGATGACCGGCAGCTACACCCGCACCAGCAAGGGCGAGATCGCGGCCAACCTGGAGAAGGTCTACAACTACTTTCCGCGCCTGAAGACACGGCGCACTTCGCAGGCGGCCTACACCTCGGGCGGCGAGCAGCAGATGTGCGCCATCGGCCGCGCGCTCATGGCCAACCCCAGCATGGTGCTGCTGGACGAGCCCTCGATGGGACTGGCGCCGCAGATCGTGGAAGAAGTTTTCAACATCGTGCAGGACCTGAACAAGAAGGAAAAGGTGACCTTCCTGCTGGCAGAGCAGAACACCAACATGGCCCTGAAATATTCCGACTACGGCTACATCATGGAAAGCGGCCGCGTGGTGATGGACGGGGCCGCGAGCGACCTGGCCAACAACGAGGACGTGAAGGAGTTCTACCTGGGCGTAGGGGGCGGCGAGCGCAAGAGCTTCAAGGATGTCAAGAGCTACAAGCGGCGCAAGCGCTGGCTGGCCTGACATGCCCCCTGTGGCGCTGCGCGCCTTCCCCCTCAGGGGGACGCACCCGGTGGCCTGGCAAAGCCAGTTCCACGGGTGCGCTGGTGGGGCAGCGCGGGCGACCAGGGCGTTGTCTATTTTCAGACCTCGCAGAAATTCACTCTTGATTTCATAGCTGCTTGCGCTTGCCGGATAAGCGCTAGAGGCCGATTTGATTCAAAACCACCATCTCACAAGGAAACCCAGGCATGAGCACGTTTTATGACGACCTGGAAACCCGCAGTCCAGCCGAGCGCGAAGCGGCCTTGATGGCGGCGCTGCCGCGGCAGATCGCCCATGCCCAGAAGGCTTCACCGGCATTTGCCAGCATCCTGGCGGGTGTGGATGCGGTTGCCATCAACAGCCGCGCAGCCTTGGCGCAACTGCCCGTGACGCGCAAGTACGAGCTGCTGGAACGCCAGCAGGCGGGCCGGGCTGCCAACGTGTTTGGCGGATTCAGCGCGCTGGGGTTCGGGCCGGGCATGACGCGCGTGTTCGCCAGCCCCGGCACCATCTACGAACCCGAGGGCACGCGGCCGGACTACTGGCGCATGGCGCGGGCCATCTACGCGGCGGGGTTTCGGCGCGGGGACCTGATCCACAACAGCTTCAGCTACCACTTCGTACCCGCGGGCTCGATGATGGAGACCGGCGCGCATGCACTGGGCTGCACCGTGTTCCCGGGCGGCACGGGACAGACCGAGCAGCAGGTGCAGGCCATGGCCGAGCTGAAACCAGCGGGCTACATCGGCACGCCGAGCTTCCTGAAGATCATCGTGGAGAAGGCCGCCGAGCTGGGCGTGCCGCTGCCCACGGTGACCAAGGCCATGGTGTCGGGCGAAGCCTTCCCGCCCAGCCTGCGCGACTGGTTTGCCCAGCGCGGCATTGCGGGATACCAGTGCTACGCCACGGCCGACCTGGGCCTGATCGCCTACGAGACCTCGGCCCGCGAAGGCCTGGTGCTGGACGAAGGTGTGATCGTCGAGATCGTGCGCCCCGGCACGGGCGACCCGGTGCCCGAAGGTGAGGTGGGCGAGCTGGTGGTGACCACGCTCAACCCCGACTACCCGCTAATCCGCTTCGGTACGGGCGACCTCTCGGCCGTGCTGCCCGGCCCCTGCCCCACGGGCCGGACCAACACCCGCATCAAGGGCTGGATGGGCCGGGCCGACCAGACCACCAAGGTGCGCGGCATGTTCGTGCACCCCGGCCAGGTGGCGCAGATCGCCAAGCGCTTTCCGCAGGTGCTGCGCGCGCGGCTGGTCGTCAGCGGCGAGATGGCCAATGACCAGATGGTGCTGCAGGTGGAAACAAATGAAACCGCCGAGGGCCTGGCGCGCCTCCTGGGCGACGCCATCCGCGAAGTGACCAAGCTGCGCGGCGACGTGCAGATGGTGGCGCCCGGCACCCTGCCCAACGATGGCAAGGTGATCGAGGACGCACGCAGCTACCAATAGCAGCCCGCAAAGCGCCGCCACGGCGTTTTGCGATAGCGCAAGAGCGCACCACTTTGCGCAGCAGCCCGCGCAGTGTTTACCCTAACAAACGCTCTGCTTTTGATAGCGACATGCGCTTTATTCACGGCGCTTTCACTCCTGTTTTCCTGAAAGACCATGCTCCGCATGGGCTACGTAATTCCCGCAATGGCCGGGCTGCACCCCCTGGCTATCATGGCGCGTCATTTACAGGAGACACCATGAAAACGATGCTGAAAATCGCCTTGGCCGCAGCGGCCACCGTAGCCGCCTTTGGTGCTGCCGCCCAGGACTATCCCGCCAAGGACAAGACCATCACGATCGTGGTTCCATACGCTGCCGGCGGCCCCACCGACCGCGTGGCACGCGATCTGGCCGAAGCCCTGCGCAAGCCCCTGGGCGGCGTGAGCGTGGTGGTCGACAACGCGGCCGGTGCAGGCAGCACCATCGGCTCTGCCAAGGTTGCCCGTGCAGCACCCGATGGTTACACGCTGCTGCTCAACCACGTGAGCATGGCCACCATGCCCACGATGTATCGCAAGCTGTCCTTCAACGTCGCCAACGACTTCGAGTACCTGGGCATCATCAACGACGTGCCCATGACGCTGATCGCACGCCCCTCCATGCCCGCGAACAACTACAAGGAACTCTCCGCCTGGATCCAGCAGAACAAAGGCAAGATCAACCTGGGCAACGCCGGCCAGGGTTCCGCTTCGCACCTGTGCGGGCTGATGTTCCAGAGCGCGCTGCAGGCCGACATGACCCCCGTGCCGTACAAGGGCACCGCTCCGGCCATCACCGACCTGATCGGCGGCCAGATCGACCTACTGTGCGACCAAACCACCAACACCACCTCGCAGATCGAAGGCAAGAAGGTCAAGGCGTATGCCGTGACCACCTCCAAGCGCCTGACCACGCCCGCCCTGAAGGACCTGCCCACGCTGGCGGAATCCGGCGTAAAGGACTTCAGCGTGACCATCTGGCACGGCCTGTATGCGCCCAAGGGCACGCCCGCGCCGGTGCTGACCAAGATCAACGATGCCCTGAAGACTGCGCTGAAGGACCCTGAGTTCATCAAGAAGCAGGAAGGCCTGGGCGCCGTGGTCGCCACCGACAAGCGCGTGGAATCCGCCGAACACAAGAAGTTCGTGGCGGCCGAGACCGAAAAGTTTGGCGCTGTGATCAAGGCCGCCGGCTCCTACGCCGACTGACTTGACAACCCCCTGTTGCGCCAGAGTAGCTGCCACGCAGTGCTCTGGGCATGCCCCTGCGGCAAGCCACTGCATTCCTCGGAGTGTGGTGGCTTTTTTTCTTGGCCATGGCCGCAGCCCCGCAAGGCGCATGGTGGCTTGGGACTTCTTCAGCTCACCTCCATCCGCCACAGCGCTTGTGAAATCCGCTCCGCCAGGGCCTTCAGCGGGGTACTGAGCTCGGCCTCAATCTCCGAAGCGCTCTGCTGCGTGGTGACGCTCATGTTGAGCACATAGATGGCGCCGCCTGGCGCGACGACAGGCCGCGCAAGGGCCACTACCTCCGGTTGCCACGTAGCGACGCAATAGCCCTTGCGCGCGAACAGTTGCACGGCCTGCAGGATCTCTTCGCGCAGCGCCCGCCAGCCGGAGCGTCGCTGCCGCCCCAGCCTCAACAGCAGCGCGCGCCGCTGTGCATCAGGCACGGCACACAAGTACGCACGGCCCAGCGACGTGAGTTCGATGGGCACGCGCTGGCCAGCCACCACGCTGCGCAAGGACACCTTGCGGTTGTAGCGGATGGACTCGAGGTAGACCATCTCCTCCCGGTCCGCCACCGCCAAGCCCACATTCACGCGCAACTTTTCCGCGGCAGTCCGCATGAGCGGGGCCGCTGCCTGCAGCACGGGCGAGCCCGAGCGCATGGCATGCGCGAAGCTGAGCACGGGCGCGGCCAGGCGGTAGGCGCGGCGCTGCAAGTCGTGCTCCAGCAGACCACATTGCACCAGCGTCTGCGTGAGCCGGCTCACGGTGGCGCGTGAAAGGCCCGTGCGCTCGCACAGCTCGCCATTGCCCAGCAGATCGGCTCCCGGGCGGAAAGCGCGCAGGATCTCCACGCCGCGCTCCAGCGAGCGGTTCAGCGTCGGTTCTTCGTGGTGCTTGCGCCTCGCGGCGTCTCGGGCAGATGTCGCCATGGATGAAAGATCCTGCTGGTTATTTCCATTCAGTGGAATTGGGGAGGTGCTCTTCGTGGGGGGTTCTTTTACGCTTCCCTTGCGAATCAGGCGGCACGCGATGCCGCCGCCGGAATGCCCCGGCCCCTGGGCAAATCACCCATGAACGGAGACAAGAAATGTACCCATCCCTGCCCTCTGTGCGCTCGCGCCTTGCGGCGTTGCTCACTGCCACAGCCGTTGTGGCCGGATTCCAGGCAGCGTCTGCGCGCGCTGCGTTTCCAGAAAAACCCGTGCGCATTGTCGTGCCCTTCGCACCCGGCGGCGGCACCGACCTGGTGGCGCGGTCACTCACCACGGTCATGGGCCAGGAGCTGGGTCAGCCCGTCATCATCGACAACAAGCCCGGCGCAGGCACCATCATCGGCACGGACATCGCGGCCAAGAGCCCTGCCGATGGCTACACCCTCGTCATGGCCACGGTGGCCCATGTGGTGAACCCCAGCCTCCAGCCCAAGCTGCCCTACAACCATGAGAAGGCGTTCACGCCGGTCATGCTGGTGGGCGTCTCGCCGAACGTGCTGGTGGTGCGCGACAGCAGTCCATTCAAGTCCGTCAAGGACGTCATCGCGGCCGCCAAGGCCTCCCCCGGCAAGCTGTCCTTCGCCTCGCAAGGGGCCGGCACCTCCGCCCACCTGGCCGGTGAGCTGTTCAAGAACCTCACCGGCACCAACCTCATCCATGTGCCTTACCGCGGCGCGGGCCCGGCCCTCACCGACCTGCTGGGCGGCCAAGTGGATGTCATGTTTGCCACCGCAGCGGCCGTGGGCGCCATGGTGGAAAAGGGACAGTTGCGGGCGCTCGCCGTCACCACCGCCACCCGCTCTCCGGCGCCGGCCCTCGCCAAGGTGCCCACCGTGGCAGAGAGCGGTGTGCCGGGCTATGTGGCCGACAGCTGGTACGGGCTGTTCGCGCCGGCCGGCACGCCTGCCGACGTGATCGAAAAACTCAACAGCGCCGCCAAGAAGGCAGCCCAAACCGAGGCCTTCCGCAAGAAGCTGGAAGCCGAGGGGCTGGTCATCAAGGCGGGCACCCCCGCGGAGTTTGACACCTACGCGAAGGGCGAGGAGGCCCGCTGGCGCAAGGTCGTCAAGGACAACAACATCACCACCGAATAGTGTTCTGAAAGCACAGAAATGACCTCCCAGCTGATCAAACTGAGCGTTGCCAACGGCATCGCGACCCTCGCCCTCAACCGCCCCGAAAAGCGCAACGCGATGAGCGACGCCATGCGAAGCGAATTCATCGCCGCGCTGGAGCATGTGAGCGCCGAGAAATCCATTCGCGCCCTGGTGCTGACCGGCAACGGCAAGGGCTTCTGCGCAGGCGGCGACATCGCGGGCATGGAGCGCCGCATGAGCGCGCCCACCGGCGAGATCGCCTTCAACGGCTGGCACCGCCAGCAAGGCGTGCACTACACGCAGACCCTGCTGCACACGATGCCCAAGCCCACCATCGCGGCCGTGAACGGTTCCGCCTCGGGCCTGGGGGCCGACACCGCGCTGGCGTGCGACTTCATCATCGCCAGCGAGTGGGCGAACTTCTCCTGGTCGTACATCCACCGCGGCATCATCCCCGACGGCGGCGGCATGTACTTCCTGCCGCGCCGCGTGGGCCTGCCCCGGGCCAAGGAGCTGATCTTCACCGGCCGCAAGGTGGACGTGGAGGAGGCGCTGGCCCTGGGCATCGTGGACCGCAAGACCTCAACCGACACCTTGGTGGCCGATGCGCAGGCCTGGGCGGCCGAGCTGAGCAAGGGCTCGGCCACCGCGCTGGCGCTGGGCAAGACCATCCTGGACCAGAGCTTCGAACTCTCGGCACAGCAGGTGTTTTCGCAGGGCAGCCAGGCCCAGGGCATCTGCTACACCAGCACGGAGCACCGCGAGGCGGTGATGGCCTTCCTCGCGAAGGCCTCGGCCGCCACGACCACCCCAACGACCGGCAAGGAGTGAGCCCCATGAACGCCCTCTCCCGCCTGCTCAAGCCCCAAAGCGTTGCCATCATCGGCGCCTCTGCCGACGCCAGCAAGACCGCCGGGCGCCCCGTGTCCTATTTGCTCAAGCACGGGTTCGCCGGCCGCATCTATCCGGTCAATCCCAAGGTGGACCGCATCGGCGACCTGCCCTGCTACCCCGACATCGCCGCCCTGCCCGGCGTGCCCGACGTGGGCATCGTGCTGCTGGGCGCGGAGCGTGCCCACATCGCCGTGCGCGAGCTCGCCGAACGCGGCACCGCGGCCGCCATCGTGCTGGCCAGCGGCTACACCGAAACCGGCGCAGAAGGCGCGCGCCGCCAGCAGCAGCTGATCGAGGCGGCGGGCCGCATGCGCATCCTGGGCCCCAACACCATCGGCCTGGTGAACCTCACCGACAACATCGTGCTGTCGGCCACGGGCGCGCTGGAGATGGAGCACTTTCCCGTGGGGGGCATCGGCGTGGTGTCCCAGAGCGGGGGCATCCTGGGTGCCCTGCTGTCGCGCGCGGCAGCGCGCGGCATCGGCCTGTCCAAGTTGATCTCCACCAGCAACGAGGTGGACCTGGAGCTGGCCGATTTCATCGATCACCTGGCGGACGACGAGGCCACCAAGGTCATCGCCCTGTACGTGGAAACCGTGCGCAACCCGGACAAGTTCCGCAACGCCTGCCTCAAGGCAGCGCGCGCGGGCAAGCCGGTGGTGGCGTTCAAGATCGGCCGGTCCGAAGCCGGCGCGCAGGCTGCCGTGTCGCACACCGGCGCGTTGGCCGGCGCCGACCGCATGTACGACGCGCTGTTCAAGCAGGTGGGCGTGATCCGCGCGCAGACCTTCAGCGACCTGCTGGACATGCCCGCAGCGCTGGCCACCGGGCGCAAATTGCACGGCCGGCGCGTGGCCATCCTCACCTCCACCGGCGGGGCCGGCACGCTGGTGTCCGATGACCTGGGTCTCGCGGGCTTCGACACCCCTGCACCCGACGCCGCCACGGCCGAGGCCCTGCGCGCGCTGCAGACCGGCGACCACGCCGTGCTGGACCGCAACCCCATCGACGTGACGCTGGCCGGACTCAAGCCCGACCTGTTGCGCGGCGCCATCAAGGTGCTGCTGGCCAGCCCGAGCTACGACGCGCTCACCGTGATCGTGGGCTCGTCCAGCCTCGCCATGCCCGAGCTGCTGGCCGGCGCCATCGAGGACTGCCTGCCCCACTCCGACAAGCCGGTGATCGCCTACGTGAGCCCGCATGCGCCCGAAGTGGGTGCGCTGCTCACGCAGCGGGGCGTGCCCGCTTTTGCCGCCGCCGAGAGCTGCACGGCCGCGCTGCGCGCCATGCTGCAAGCGACGGACCTGCAACCCCAGCTGGAAGCGAGCGCACCAGCAGCCGCCGTGCCGCTGGAGGCATTGCCCAGCGGCGCACTGGACGAACACCAGGCCAAGCAGCTCTTTGCGCGCTTTGGCGTGCCGTGCGCGGGCGAGCGCATCGCCGCCACCCCCGCCGAGGCCGAAGCCGCAGCCCGCGAACTGGGCGGGCGCGTGGTGCTGAAGATCCTGTCGGCCGAGATCACGCACAAGAGCGACGTGGGCGGCGTGGCCGTGAACCTCACGCCCGAGAGCATTGGCACGCGCCTGCTGGCCATGGCCTCCGACGTAGAGGCCAAGGCCGGCGTGCAGCCCAGGCGCTTTCTCGTGCAGGAGATGGTGGCGGGCGGCACCGAGCTGATCCTGGGCATGCACCGCGATGCGCTGGGCACCGCCATCCTGCTGGGCATGGGCGGCGTGACGGCGGAGCTGTTCAAGGACACCACCATGCGCCTGCTGCCGCCCGAGGGTGGCCTGTCGCGCGCGGAAGCGCTCGCCATGGCGCAGGAGCTCAAGACCTGGCCGCTGCTGGACGGCTTCCGGGGCCGTCCCAAGGCCGACGTGCCCGCGCTCGTCGATGCCATCATGGCCTTCTCGCAAATGGCCGCGCAGCTGGGCGAGCGCTTGGTGGAGGCCGAGATCAACCCGGTCTTCGTGTTGCCCCAGGGCCAGGGCGTGCGCGCCGCCGACGGCGTGGTGGTGCTGGCCTGAGGACGCGCCATGGATGCACAGCACAAGGTGCGCCTGGAGCGCGAGGGCAGCGTGGGCGTCATCGTCATCGACAACCCGCCCATCAACGCCGGCTCCGCCGCCGTGCGCGCGGGGCTGCTCAGCGCCATCCAGGCCGTGCAGGCCGATGCCAGCCTGCAAGCGGCCGTCCTCATCGGCGCGGGCAAAACCTTCATCGCGGGCTCGGACCTGCGCGAATTCGGCCAGCGCCTGGTAGAGCCGCAGCTGCCCGATGTGATCGCCGCCATCGAGGCCTGCCCCAAGCCCTTTGTGGCGGCGCTGCATGGCGCGGCGCTGGGCGGTGGCTTTGAGTTGGCACTGGGCTGCGACGCCCGCGTGGCCGCGCCCGGCACCGTGGTCGGACTGCCAGAGGTCACGCTGGGCATCATCCCCGGCGCGGGCGGCACACAGCGGCTGCCGCGCATCGTGGGCGTGCCGCGCGCGATCGCCATGGTCTGCTCGGGCGAACGCGTGCCGGCCACGCAGGCACTGCAGGCAGGCTTGGTGGACGATCTGGCCGCCAGCGAGGCCAGCTTGCGCACCGCCGCCATCGCGCATGCCGATGCGTTGGCCGCACGCGGCGGCAAGCGCCGTCTGCGCGACCTGCCCGTGCCGGAGTCCGACGCTGCGGCCACCGAAGCTGCCGCGGAAGCGGCCCTGAAAGCGGGCAAGCGCCGCCCACCGGTGGCCGCCGCCATTGCCGCCGTGCGGTCCGCCGCCACGCTGCCCATCGACGAAGGCCTGCGCCAGGAGCGCGCGGTGTTCCAGCGCCTGCGCCTGGGCCGCGAAGCCCGCGCGCTGCGGCACCAGTTCTTTGCCGAGCGCGACAGCGCCCGGCTGCCCGCTCTGCAAGGCGCGTTGCCCCGACCAGCGGACACGGTGGCCGTGCTCGGCGCCGGCACCATGGGCACGGGCATCGCCTTGGCGACGCTGGCGGCTGGCTGCACCGTGCTGCTGATCGAGCAGGACGCAGCGGCGCTGGAGCGCGGCACCCAACGCATCCACCACCACTACGCCGATCGGGTGCGCGCCGGCAAGCTGGACGCCGCGCAGGCCCAGGCACAGCAGCAGCGCCTACGCCCCGGCCTGGACTGGAGCGCATTGGCTGAAGCTGATCTGGTGATCGAGGCCGTGTTCGAAGACCTTGCGGTCAAGCAGCAGGTGTTCGCACGCATCGCCACCGCAGCCCGGCCCGGCGCCGTGCTCGCCAGCAACACCTCCTACCTGGACCTGGATGCGATCGCCAACGCCACCCACCGGCCGCAGGATGTGATCGGCCTGCACTTCTTCAGCCCCGCGAGCGTGATGCGCCTCCTGGAGGTGGTGCGCGGCGCGGCCAGCGCGCCCGATGCGCTGGCCACCGGCATGGCCTTCGGCCGCCGCCTGGGCAAGCTGCCCCTGCTCACGGGCAATGCCTTCGGTTTTGTGGGCAATCGTTTGTATGCGGCTTACCGGCGCCAGTGCGAGTTCCTGGTCGAGGAAGGCGCCTGGCCAGAGCAGGTGGACGCGGCGCTGCAGCAGTTCGGCTTTGCCATGGGCCCCTTCGCGGTAGCGGACCTCTCAGGGCTGGACATCGCCTGGCGCATGCGCCAGGCCCAGGCCGCCACGCGCGACCCGGCAGCCCGCTACGTGGACATCCCCGACCGGCTGTGCGAGGCCGGCCGCCTGGGCCGCAAGACAGGCGCTGGCTACTACCGGTACAGCGAAAGCGGCGAGCGCACGGTGGACCCCGCCGTGCACGCGGTGATCGCCCAGGCCCGCGCTGCCAAGGGAATCACGCTACGCCAATTCGATGATGCCGAAATCCAGCGCCGGGCCCTGCTCGCGCTGGCCAACGAAGCCGCATTGCTGCAGGCCGAAGGCGTGGCCGCACACCCCACCGATGTGGACCTGGCGCTGGTCAACGGCTACGGATTTCCGCGCTGGGAAGGCGGCGTGGTGTTCTGGGCCCGCGAACGCGGCGAACAGGCCCTGCGCGAGGACTTCGCCTGGCTGGCGGACGTCAGCGGTCCGGACAGCCGGCGGGGTGATCCGTCGGTGCTGCTGAGCTCGGCCGGCTGAGCGGACAGGCGCTCCACCTGCTGCGGACATTGAAGCAACCCCATCTGGAAATGAACTGATGAACCGACAAGCCTTTATCTGTGACGCCGTGCGCACCCCCTTCGGCCGCTACGGCGGCAGCCTCTCATCGGTGCGCGCCGACGACCTGGGCGCCGTGCCCCTCAAGGGCTTGATGGCCCGCCACCCCCGGCTGGACTGGGAGGCGGTGACGGACATCATTTACGGCTGCGCCAACCAGGCCGGCGAGGACAACCGCAATGTGGCGCGCATGGCCGCCCTGCTGGCGGGCCTGCCCGTGGGGCTGCCGGGCAGCACCGTGAACCGGCTGTGCGGATCGGGCCTGGACGCGCTGGGCACGGCGGCGCGTGCCATCAAGGCGGGCGAAGCGAGCCTGATGCTGGCCGGCGGGGTGGAAAGCATGAGCCGTGCGCCCTTCGTGATGGGCAAGGCCGAGACCGCCTTCTCGCGCGCCGCCCGAGTTGAGGACACCACCATCGGCTGGCGCTTGGTGAACCCGCAGATGAAAGCCCTCTACGGCGTGGACAGCATGCCCGAGACCGCCGAGAACGTGGCCACCGACTACGGCATCGCCCGCGAGGACCAGGACCGCATGGCCCTGGCCTCGCAGCGCAAGGCCCTCGCCGCCCAGCAACGCGGCTTCTTCGACGCGGAGATTGTGCCCGTGATGGTCCCGCAAAAGAAGGGCGATGCCGTGGCCGTGGTGCGCGATGAGCACCCGCGCGAGACCACGCTGGAGGCACTGGCCCGGCTGCCGGGCGTGGTGCGGCCGGGCGGCACGGTGACGGCCGGCAACGCCTCGGGCGTGAACGATGGCGCCTGCGCGCTGCTGCTGGCCGATGAAGCCGCGGCCGCGCGCCACGGCCTCACGCCGCGTGCCCGCGTGGTGGCCATGGCCACGGCCGGTGTGCCGCCGCGCGTCATGGGCATGGGGCCTGCGCCCGCCACCCGCAAGGTACTGGCACTGGCCGGCCTCACACTGGCGCAGATGGACGTGATCGAGCTCAACGAAGCCTTTGCCGCACAGGGCCTGGCCGTGCTGCGCGACCTGGGCCTGCCCGACGACGACGAGCGGGTGAACCCCAACGGCGGCGCCATTGCGCTGGGCCACCCGCTGGGCGCCTCGGGTGCCCGGCTGGCCACCACCGCCATCAACCAGCTGCATGCCACGGGTGGTCGCTACGCGCTGTGCACGATGTGCATCGGGGTGGGCCAGGGCATTGCGGTGGTGTTGGAGCGGGTGTGAGCGAAGCCTCGGGACTGGCACAGTGGACAACGAACCCTTGCGCTTCATCGCCGAGCTGGAGCGGCTGGCCGAGCGCCACGACATCGCGGTGCCCGGCACGGATGCCCGCATCGCCTGGCGCCGCTTTGGATCGGGCGGCCCGCCCGTGGTGCTTCTGCATGGCGGCCATGGCAGCTGGCTGCACTGGGCGCGTAATGTGCAGGCGCTGGCGGCTTTCCACACGGTGTGGGTGCCTGACCTGCCGGGCTATGGCAACTCCACCGGCGGTGCGGACCTCACGCTCGAATCCATCGTCGCGCTTCTCAAGACCTCGCTCGACTGCCTGATCGGCGCCAACGCCCGCGTGCAAGTCGTGGGCTTTTCCTTTGGCGGCCTGGTGGCGGCGGCCCTGGCCATGGAGCACGGCGCCGTCTGCAGCCTGGCGCTGCTGGGCCCCGCAGGACATGGCGGACCACGCCGCCCCCAGGGCGAGCTGCGTCCCTGGCAGCCAGCCCATGCGCGAGGCGATGCACAGGCCCTGGACGACGCCCTGCGGCACAACCTGGGTGTTCAGATGCTGCAGGGCGCGCACAGCGTGGATGCCGCGGCGCTGCACATCCACCGCGAGGCCTGCCTGCGCACGCGCTTTCGCAGCAAATCCCTGTCCCGCGCAGGCGCGCTACCCGCCTTACTCGCCCGGTACGCTGGGCCCGTGTTGCTAGCCTGGGGAGAACATGACGTGACCGCCGTCCCCGAAACCACCCGGCCGCTGCTGGCCCAGCGCACGGATTCCAGCCGCTTCGTGGTGGTGCCCGGCGCAGGACACTGGGTGCAGTACGAAGCCGCCGCCGAGATCAACGCCCTGCTGCTGCAGTGGCTCAACCCTTTCCCCCACCCCCAAGAGACCTGAGATGCACGCCACCGAAGTACTGGGCCACTACGCCACCGAATTCCACCGCCAGCCGCTGCCCGAGGCCGTCATCCACCATGCCAAGCGGGCCGTGATCGACTGGTACGCCTCCCTTTTCCCCGGCCTGGCTGCGGCGCCCGTCGCCATCCTGGAGCAGGCCCTGGCGGAGGACCTGGACCGGGGCCGCGCGCGGCTGGGCAACGGGCGCAGCAGTACCGCGCGTACGGCGGCGCTCATCAACGGCACGGCCGCCCACGCGGCGGAGGTGGACGACAGCTTCCGCGACGCGATGTACCACCCGGGCGCCGCCACCATCGCGGCAGCGCTGGCGGCTGCGCAGGACCGCAGCGCATCGGGCCTGGAGTTTCTGCGCGGGGTGGTGCTGGGCTACGAGGTGTCCACGCGCATCGGCGTGGTGCTGGGTCGGCCGCACTACCAGTTCTGGCACAGCACGGGCACTGTGGGCAGCTTTGGCGCGGCTGCCGCTGTGGGCGGCGTGCTGCAGCTGCAGGGGCCGGCGCTCGCCCATGCGCTGGCGACGGCCGCCACCTTCGCGGCCGGGCTGCAGCAGGCCTTCCGCATGGATTCGATGTCCAAGCCGCTGCATGCCGGCCGCGCAGCCGAGGCCGGACTGCTGGCCGCGCAGTGCGCCGCAAGGGGCTTGACGGGTTCGCTGGACGTGCTGGACGGTGAAACCGGGCTCGGACGGGCGATGAGTAACGGGCCTGACTGGGCCGGCGTGGGCGCCACCCTGGGGCAAGACTTTCACATCACCCGGCTGACCTTCAAGAACCACATCGGTTGCGGCCACACGTTTGCTGCCATCGACGGGGCGCTGGAGCTGCGCCAGCGCCACCAGCTGCGGGCAGAGGACATCCGCACCGTGCGGGTGGGCACGTACCGCCCCGCGCTGGACATTGCCTGCTACGCGCGCCCCACCACGGCCAACGAGGCGCGCTTCAGCCTGCCCTACTTGGTGGCGACCGCGCTGACCCACGGCAGCGTGCGGCTGGCGGCCTACGAACCACAACGCCTGAACGATCCCACTACCCGCGCGCTGATGGAACGCATGACCGTGGAGGTGGACCCGGCACTGGACGCCGCCTTCCCCGGCCAGCGGTCCGCGCGCATCGAGATCGAGACCGTGGACGGCCAGTGCCTTGCGCACTTTCAGCCCAACCGCAAGGGCGACCCGGAACTTGCGCTCACCGACACGGAACTGGAAGGCAAGTTCCTGGAGCTGGCCGAGCCCGTGATCGGCACCGCGCGTGCGCAGACGCTGCTGTCCAGGATCTGGTCGCTGGACCAGAGCGCCGACGTGATGCTCTGAGCCCCTGCGTGGGCATTGCGCAGCCGGCGTGCGGGTAATCCATCTCCTCGCACCCGCCGGGCTTGGCCTACAACCATAGGACTTCCTCCATCCCAATTCGAGAACAGTCCTTCATGCACCAAGCCCCTCGATCCCTTCGCGCGTCGCGCCGCACCGCACTCCACGCTTTCCTGACCCTCGCCCTCGCCGGCGGAGCCGCCGCCTGGATCGCGCCAACCCATGCGCAGACCGCCTGGCCCACGAAGCCTGTGCGCATCGTCGTGCCCTTTGCGCCCGGCGGCACCACCGACATCCTGGCGCGCGCCATGGCGCCGGAGCTTTCCAAGGCCTTCGGCCAGCAGTTCATCGTGGACAACCGCGCTGGCGCCGGCGGCAATGTGGGGGCCGAGGTGGTAGCCAAGTCCCCGGGCGATGGCTACACCCTGCTCATGGGCACCGTGGGCACGCATGGCATCAACCGGGCGCTGTATGCCAAGCTGCCTTACGACCCCATCAAGGACTTCGTGCCCATCACCCTGGTCGCCGCTGTGCCCAATGTGATGGTCATGAACGTCGACAAGGCCAAGGCCCTGGGCGTGGCCAATGTGCAGGATTTCATCCGCGTGGCCAAGGCGCAGCCGGGCAAGCTGAACATGGCTTCCAGCGGCAACGGCACCTCCATCCACCTCGCGGGCGAGCTGTTCAAGAGCATGACAGGCACCTACATGCTGCACCTGCCCTACCGCGGCTCAGGGCCAGCGCTTATGGACATGGTGGCGGGCAACGCCGATGTGATGTTCGACAACCTGCCGTCCTCCATGGCGCAGATCAAGGCTGGCAAACTGACCGCGCTGGCAGTGACCAGTTCGGAGCGCTCAAGCGCCCTGCCCGACGTGCCCACGGTAGAGCAGGCGGGCGGCGCCCTGCTCAAGGGCTACGAGGCCAGTTCGTGGTTCGGCCTGCTGGCCCCTGCGGGCACCCCGCAGGACATCGTGAACCGCGTCCAGCAGGAAGTGGCCAAGTCACTTGCCACGCCGGCCATGAAGGAGCGGCTGGTGGCACAAGGGGCCATCCCGGGGGGCAACACGCCCGCCGAATTCGCGCGGCACATCGACAGCGAGCACAAGAAGTGGGCCCAGGTCGTCAAGACCTCGGGCGCCAAGGTGGACTGAGAACAGGTGTGCAAGGCGCGGTGTGCGGCCAATAGCTGCGAGATCGCGAACAGGCTCTAAACGCCCCAGACGACGTCCACGTCTGCCGCCGCGCTGCGCTTGAGCATCTCGATGAGCGGCACCACGCGCTGCCGCAGGCGCACCGCGTCCTTGCGCTGCTCGGCCGCGTCGGCATCGTCACCCTCCTCTGCCGCCTGGGCCTGTACCCGCGCTTCTTCGTCCGCCACGGCGGCCTCCAGCGCGGCAATGGCCGCCGGGATCTGGGCCACGGTCACGATGCCGCTGGCGCCTGGGGTCTTGCCCATGATGGAAACGATCTGGCGGCCATGTGGCTCCAGCATGATGAGGTCGGCGGCGGCGCGGGATTTGAACTTGTAGAGCATGCAGAAGCGGGTTGAAAAGGGACGTTGAAGACGGATCAGGAAGGCGCGTACATGTAGTCGCGTGTGAAGGGGTAGTCCGATTGTGCCCCCGCCAGCGGCCCCGTGCCAGCACCGCCGTGGGGCTTGCTGGCCAGCATCTGGTGCAGCGCCATCCAGCCGCGCTCAAAGCCGAGGGCGCTACCCGCGAGGTACAGCCGGTAGGCGCGCAGGATCCTTTCTGCGTCGTTGTCACCGACTGTTTCCGCCAGCACCGCGCGCGCAGCAGGCAACTGGGCTTCCAGTCCATCCGACCAGGCCCACAGGGTGCGCGCATAGTGCGGACGCAGGTTTTCGGTATCCACCATCTCCAGCCCCGCGCGGGCCATGTCGTGCAGCACGGTGCTCACATGCAGCAACTCCCCGCCAGGGAAGATGTACTGCTCCACGAACTCGCCCATGCCCGCGCCTAGCTGGGCGTTGTCCACGCCCCCCGCAGTGATGCCGTGGTTGAGCACGAGCCCCCCCGGGCGCAAGAGGCGCGCCACGGTGCCAAAGTAGCGCTCCATCTGCGCGCGGCCCACGTGCTCGAACATGCCCACCGAGGCGATCTTGTCAAAGGGCTGTGCCACTTGCAGCTCGCGGTAGTCGCACAGCTGCACGCGGACCCGGCCCTCCAGGCCGCGCGCTTGGATCAGCTGCTGCACATGGGCATGCTGGTTGCGCGACAAGGTGATGCCGGTGGCATCAACTCCGTAATGTTCGGCCGCCCACAAAAGCAAACCGCCCCAGCCGGCACCGATGTCCAGGAACCGCTCGCCCGGCGACAGGCTCAACTTGCGGCAGATGTGGTCGAGCTTGGCCTCCTGTGCCTGGGCCAGCGAAAGATCGGGCGTGCGGTAGTAGGCACACGAATAGACGCGGCGGGGGTCCAGCCACAGCGCATAGAACGCGTCAGACAGGTCGTAGTGGAACTGCACATGCCGGGCATCGTGCGCCAACGTGTGCGCCGCCATGGAGCGCGCGCGGGCCAGCACCCGCTGCCACCAGCCGTGGTGCTCATCGCGGGCGGGGTCGCGGATGAGGAGGCCGGCCGCCGCCGCCATCAGATCGCGCATGCCCCCCTCCAGCGCCACGCGCCCTTCCACGATGGCGGCGCCCACGCGGCCGATCTCGCCGCTGGCCAGCGCGACCAGCGCGAGTCGGTCGCGGAAGCGCAGAGTGACCGCGGGATTGGGCGCACCCAGCTGCCGGCCCGCCGGCAGCTCGACAGCCAGCGGCACTGGCAGGTTCGCCAGGCGGCCTTCCAGGGCGTGGAGCAGGTGCTTCATGCGCGGGATTCTTGGAGGGTCCCGCCCGCGCGTCAACGGGCGCAGCCTTCTGTGCGGCCGTGTCCTACAAAACCGGCCGAAGTGCGCCCAGGGCCGGCCCCATTGACACCAATTTGTTTAGGTCTAAACTATTTCCACATGAACATCCTCTGCATTGGCGGCGGTCCCGCAGGCCTTTACTTTGCCCTGCTGATGAAGCAGCAGAATCCCACGCACCGAGTCACGGTGGTCGAGCGCAACCGGCCGTTCGACACCTTCGGCTGGGGCGTGGTGCTGTCGGACCAGACGCTGGAGAACTTGCGCGCCGCCGATGCGCCCACGGCTGCGCTCATCGGCGATGCCTTCAACCACTGGGACGACATCGAGGTGTTTTTCAAGGGCCGCAGCGTGCGCTCCACGGGCCACGGCTTTTGCGGCATCGGCCGCAAGCGGCTGCTCAACATCCTGCAGGACCGCTGCCTGGCGGTCGGCGTGGAGCTGGTGTTCGAGACCGACGTCACCGACGACCAGGCCTTGGCCGCGCAGTACGGCGCCGACCTGGTGATCGCCAGCGACGGCCTCAACAGCCGCATCCGCACCCGCTATGCCCATGTGTACCAGCCCGACATCGACCTGCGCCAGTGCCGTTTCGTGTGGCTGGGCACGAAGAAGAAATTCGACGCCTTCACCTTTGCCTTCGAGCAGACCGAGCACGGCTGGTTCCAGGCGCACGCCTACCAGTTCGACGCCGACACCTCCACCTTCATCGTCGAAACACCGGAGGCCGTGTGGAAGGCCCACGGCCTGGACCAGATGGAGCAGCCCGAAGCGATTGCGTTTTGCGAAAAGCTGTTTGCCAAATACCTGGACGGCAACGCGCTCATCAGCAACGCCACCCACCTGCGCGGCTCAGCCAACTGGATCCGCTTTCCGCGCGTGATCTGCAACACCTGGGTGCACCGCGAGACGATGGGCGGCAAGCGCGTGCCCATCGTGCTGATGGGTGATGCGGCGCACACGGCGCATTTTTCGATTGGCAGCGGCACCAAGCTGGCGCTGGAAGACGCCATCGACCTCGCCAACGAGTTCGCCACGGGCCTGCCCATGGACGAGGTGCTCACGCACTACGAGGCGCGCCGCAGCGTGGAAGTGCTCAAGATCCAGAACGCCGCGCGCAACAGCACCGAGTGGTTTGAGAACGTGGCGCGCTACGCCAGCATGCCCGTCGAGCAGTTCACCTACTCCTTGCTCACGCGCAGCCAGCGCATCAGCCACGAGAACCTGCGCTTGCGCGACGCCGCGTGGCTGGAAGGCTATGAGGCCTGGCTGGCGGGCGGCAAGGCAGCAGTCCCACCGATGCTCACGCCCTTCACCCTGGGCGGGGTGACGCTCAAGAACCGCATCGTCGTCTCGCCCATGGCCACCTACAGCGCGGTCGAGGGCGTGCCGCAGGATTTCCACCTGGTGCACCTGGGCGCGCGGGCGCTCGGCGGCGCCGCGTTGGTGATGGTGGAAATGACCAGCCCCACGCCCGAGGGTCGCATCACCCCCGCGTGCACAGGGCTGTGGAACGACGCACAGCAGGCAGCCTTTGCGCGCATCGTGCACTTTGTGCACGCCAGCAGCACCGCCAGGATCGGCCTGCAGCTGGGCCACAGCGGCCCGAAGGGCTCCACCCGCGTGGGCTGGGAGGGCACGGACGAGCCGCTGCAGACGGGCAACTGGCCCCTGCTGGCCGCCAGCCCCCTCGCTTATGGCGCTCAGAACCAGACCCCTGCCGCCATGACCCGCGCCGACATGGACCGCGTGACCGCCGCCTTTGTGGACAGCGCCCGCCGCGCCGTGGCCTGCGGCTTTGACTGGCTGGAGCTGCACTGCGCACACGGCTACCTGCTGGCCAGCTTCTTGAGCCCCTCCACCAACCAGCGCACGGACGACTACGGCGGCAGCCTGGACAACCGCTGCCGCTACCCGCTGGAGGTGTTCACCGCGCTGCGCGCCGTGTGGCCGGCCGACAAGCCGATGAGCGTGCGCATCTCGGCCCACGACTGGCTCCCCGATGGCAACACCGCAGACGACGCCATCGCCATCGCGCGCCTGTTCAAGGCCGCAGGCGCCGACCTGATCGACGTGTCCTCCGGCCAGACCACGCGCGACTCACGGCCCGTGTACGGCCGCATGTACCAGACACCGTTTGCCGACCGCATCCGCAACGAGGTGGGCATTGCCACCATGGCCGTGGGCGCGATCACCGAGGCCGACCACGCCAACAGCATCATCGCCGCCGGCCGCGCGGACCTTTGCGCCATCGCCCGCCCCCACCTGGCCGACCCGGCCTGGACGCTGCACGCCGCCGCGCAGCTCAGCCCCCAGGCCGCGGCGCACACCGACTGGCCCGTGCAGTACTGGAGCGGCCGCGACCAGATGCTGCGCGAGGCTTCCAAGCAAAAGCAGGCTGCAGCGCTTGCTAACCCTGCGCCAGCAGCTACAAAAATCGCAGCAATCGAGTAACCCCCCGCTTATGGACCTTGAAGCCCGCCTGCACGGTGCCGCCCCCAGCGAACACCCCGAAGCCCTGCGCCTGTGGCTGCGGCTGCTCACCTGCACCCAGCTCATCGAAAAGCAGGTGCGCAGCCAGCTGCGCGCGCAGTTCGACACCACGCTCCCGCGCTTTGACCTGATGGCCCAGCTCGAACGCGCGCCAGATGGCATGAAGATGAAAGAACTCTCGCGCCGCATGATGGTGACCAGCGGCAACATCACCGGCATCACCGACCAGCTCGTGGCCGAAGGGCTGGTGGAGCGCATGGATGTGGAAGGTGACCGCCGCGCGTACCTGGTGCGCCTCACGCCCCAGGGCCGCGAGCAGTTCAACACCATGGCGCGCCAGCACGAGCAATGGATCGTGGAAGCCTTCGCCACGCTGGGCGAGCGCGACATCGCCACCTTGTACCGCTTGCTGGGCAAGGTGAAAGAACATACACAGGAGACAGCCGAATGAAGCACTACATCGGGGCAAGCAACCCCATGCGCGAGCAGTTCAACCCGCAAGCCAGCTATGTGGCCGAGCATTTCAGCTGGAGCTTTGCCGATGGCGTGGGCACCGTCACGCTGAACCGCCCGGACCGCAAGAACCCGCTCACCTTCCAGAGCTATGCCGAGCTGCGCGATTTTTTCTACGCGCTGCGCTTTGCCACCGACGTGAAGGCCATCGTCGTCACGGGCGCGGGCGGCAACTTCTGCTCGGGCGGTGATGTGCACGAGATCATCGGCCCGCTGACCACCATGACCATGCCCGAGCTGCTGGAGTTCACGCGCATGACGGGCGACCTGGTCAAGGCCATGCGCGCCTGCCCCCAGCCCGTGCTGGGCGCCATCGACGGCATCTGCGCCGGTGCGGGCGCGATGATGGCGCTGGCCTGCGACATGCGCTACGGCACCGAGGCCACCAAGACTGCCTTCTTGTTCACCCGCGTGGGCCTGGCCGGGGCCGACATGGGCGCCTGTGCGCTGCTGCCCCGCATGATCGGCCAGGGCCGCGCCAGCGAGCTGCTGTTCACCGGCCGCGCGATGACGGCGCACGAAGGGCTGGCCTGGGGGTTCTTCAACGATTTGTACGAAAGTGCCGACCTGCTGGCCAACGTGCAGGCCACGGCGCGCGCGCTGGCCGACGGCCCCACCTTCGCCCACGGCATGACCAAGACCATGCTGAGCCAGGAGTGGAGCATGACCATCGAGCAGGCCATCGAAGCCGAAGCGCAGGCCCAGGCCATCTGCATGCAGACGGAAGACTTCCGACGCGCGTACGAGGCGTTTGCCGCCAAGCAGAAGCCCGTGTTCCAGGGAGATTAGGAAGATGCACGTCGCCACGCCGCCAGCCTCTCGACCGCCTTCGACGGCGCACTTGGCCTTGCCCTTTTTTGACGATGCCCACCGCACGCTGGTCGAGGGCCTGGTGCCCTGGGCGGCCGCGCAAGAGGTGGATGAAGCTGACGACCGCGCTGCTTGCCGCGACTGGGTGAAGCGCCTGGGCGCGGGCGGCTGGCTGCGCTACTGCGTGCCGGCCGCGCACGGCGGCGCGCTGCCTGCTCTGGACTCGCGCGCGCTGGTGCTGCTACGCGAGACGCTCGCCTACCACTCGCCGCTGGCGGACTTCGCGTTTGCGATGCAGGGGCTGGGCAGCGGCGCGATCACCTTGGCGGGCAGCCCCGCGCAGCAGGCGCACTACCTGCAGGGCGTGGCGCGCGGCGAGCTGATCGCGGCGTTTGCGCTTTCCGAGCCCGAGGCGGGGTCGGATGTGGGCGCTATGCAAACCATAGCTTCCCGCGCTCATCCAGAAAGCGCTACCGGCACTTTTTGCTTGAATGGCACCAAGACCTGGATCAGCAACGGCGGCATCGCCGACTTCTACTGCGTGTTCGCCAAGACCAATCCGGCCGGCGGCACGCGCGGCATCAGCGCCTTCATCGTGGATGCCAATACGCCGGGGCTGGACGCTTCGCGCCACATCCACGTGATGGCGCCACACCCGCTGGCCACGCTGCAGTTCACGGATTGCACCGTGCCTGCAACGGCGCTGCTCGGTGAAGAAAACGGTGGCTTCAAGCTGGCCATGCGCACGCTGGACATCTTTCGCGCATCGGTGGCTGCGGCCGCCCTGGGCATGGCGCGCCGCGCGCTGGCCGAGGCGGTGCACCACGCGCGCCAGCGCCGCATGTTCGGCCAGACGCTTGCCGATTTTCAGCTCACGCAGGCCAAGCTGGGCGAGATGGCCGCGCTGGTGGACAGCGCCGCGCTGCTCACCTACCGCGCGGCCTGGCTGCGCGACACCGGCCAGGCGCGCGTGACGGCGGAGGCGGCGATGGCAAAAATGACTGCCACCGAAAACGCCCAGCGCGTCATCGACATGGCGCTGCAGCTGCACGGCGGGCGTGGCGTGGAGATGGGCAGCAAGGTTGAATCGCTGTACCGCGACATCCGCTCGTTGCGCATCTACGAAGGCGCCACCGAGGTGCAGCAGCTCATCATCGGCAAAAGCCTCTTGCAGGAGTGATTTCATGAAGTCCGCCCAGCCCGACCACTTTGTGCACGACCGCCTGCCGCCGCCGGAGGGCTGGCCCATGCTGCGCTACGACCTGCCCGAGCTGCAGATCCCGGACCAGGCCAACCTGGTGCACGCCCTGTTTGATCAGGCCGAGCGCGCCGGCAACATCGACCGCCCGTTTCTGCGCGGCCCGCGCCGCACCTACACGTACCGCGATGCCCGCACCGAGGCCGCGCGCATTGCCGAGGTGCTGACCCACGACCACGGCCTGGTGCCCGGCAACCGCGTCCTGCTGCGCGGCGGCAACACGGTGGAGATGGCGCTGGCCTGGCTGGGCACGGTCTACGCCGGGCTGGTGGCCGTAGCCACCATGCCGCTGCTGCGCGCGGGCGAGCTCTCCAGCATCATCGAGCGCGCGCAGCCTGCGCTGGCGCTGTGCGACGGCCGGCTGCTGGGCGAATTGGCGTTGGCGCAGGACCAGCACCCGGTGCTGGCCACCATCGTGCCCTTCCACACCGCGCCCGATCCAGCCGACCTGATCCAGCGGGCACAAGGCAAGCCCGGCAGCATGCCGCCCTGCCCCACCGCGGCGGACGACATCGCACTGATGGCCTTTACCTCCGGCACCACGGGCGCGCCCAAAGCCGCGGTGCACACGCACCGGGACGTGCTGGCGGGCTGCGAAGCCTGGCCGCGCCATGTGCTCAAGGCCACGCCGGACGACATCGTGGCCGGCTCGCCGCCGCTGGCGTTCACCTTCGGGCTGGGTGGGCTGCTCTTGTTTCCGATGTGGGCGGGCGCCAGCGTGTACTTTCCGGACCAGCCCTACACCCCCGAGACCATGGTGGTGCTGATGCGCGACGCGGGTGTCACCATCAGCTACACCGCCCCCACGTTCTACCGGCAGATGGCGCCGTTCGCCAAGCAGATCGGCCTGCCGCAGCTGCGCATCAGCGTGAGCGCAGGCGAGGGCCTGCCCGACGCCACGCGCCAGCTGTGGAAGGACGCCACCGGCATCGAGATGACCGACGGCATCGGCGCCACGGAGATGTTCCACATCTTCATTTCGTCGGCCGGCGATGAAGTGCGCCGCGGCGCCATCGGCAAGGTGGTACCCGGCTACATCGCCAAGGTGGTGGATGACGGCGGTAACGAGGTGCCGCGCGGCACGGTGGGCAAGCTCGCGGTGATCGGCCCCACGGGCTGCAAGTACCTTGACGACCCGCGCCAGGCCAAGTACGTGAAGAACGGCTGGAACTACCCTGGCGACGCGTTCGTGCAGGACGCCGATGGTTATTTCTTCTACCAGGCCCGCGACGACGACATGATCATCACCGCCGGCTACAACGTAGGTGGCCCCGAAGTGGAAGACGCCCTGCTGCGCCACCCCGCCGTGGCCGAGTGCGGCGTGATCGGCGTGCCCGACGACGAGCGCGGCATGGTGGTCAAGGCCATCTGCGTCCTGAAGCCCGGCCACACCGGCGATGCGGCCATGGTCAAGGCGCTGCAGGACCACGTGAAGGCGACCATTGCCCCTTTCAAATACCCGCGCGTGGTGGAGTTCGTGAGCGCGCTGCCCCGCACCGAAACCGGCAAGCTGCAGCGCTTCAAGCTGCGCCAGGGCGCGGCTGCATCTTCAGCTCCATCTCCCTCGCCCTCTTCGACCAGAACCACCCCATGACGATCAAGCACACCCTTTTGCAACCCGAAGGCTGGGTTGCGCCCAAAGGCTACGCCAACGGCGTGGCCGCGCGCGGCACCACAGTCTTCACCGGCGGCCAGATCGGCTGGAATGCCCAGCAGCAGTTTGAAAGCGACGATTTCATCGACCAGACGAAGCAGACCCTGCTGAACGTGCGCGCGGTGCTGGAAGCCGGCGGCGCGAAGCCGGAACACCTGGTGCGGCTGACGTGGTATGTGCTGGACCGCAAGGAATACAACGCCCGCTTGAAGGAGCTGGGCGCGGTGTACCGCGAGGTGCTGGGCAAGAATTTTCCCGCGATGGCATGTGTGCAGGTGGCGGGGTTGATGGAGGAGCGGGCGAAGGTGGAGATTGAGGCGACGGCTGTGGTGCCGGACGGGGCGTGATGGAGAGACTGCCGTCCTTCTGAGCTTGTCGAACGATGGGCGCCTCCCAGCCGTTCGGGCTGAGCTTGTCAAAGCGTGCTTTCGTTAAGTGCGGGAGCAGGGATGTCCGCCGCTGCACCCACCTCCACCCACCCCATCACCCCGCCCGATACCTCGGCCCAGACGCCCGCCACCCCGCCCACCACCCCTGCAACACCTTCCCATACAGGATCAGCCCCAACGCTGCCCCAATCAACGGCAACGCCGCAAACACCCACCCCGTGAGCAGCTCACCCCCCAGCGCTACCCCCACCAGCAACGCCACGGCCGGGTTCACAAACGAATAACTCCCCGCCAGCGCCGCCGACGTGTTCTGCAGCAGCCACAGGTACGCGTTCAGTGCCACCAGCGTGCCAAACACCAGCAGGTAGACCCACGCCGCCCACGACTTGGCGGTCACCTCCTCCAGTGCCGACAGCGGCTCGAACCACAGCGCCACCACCAATCCCATGGCCCCGCCCGCAAACCATTGCGCCGCCGAAGCCATGGCCGGCGCAGGCAGGGACAGCTTGCGAGAGGCATAGGAGCCCACGCTCCAGGCCAGTGGCGCGCCAAAGGCCATCAGCGCCCCCAGCCAGGTGGCCGAGAAGTCGCCTTCCAGCGCCAGCAGCAGCGCGCCCACCACGCCCAGCGCCAGGCCAATCCAGCTGGTAAGCGGCACCCGCTCACCGCCCAGCCGCGACCACAGCGCGAGCCACATGGGCATGGTGGTGACCACCGTGGCCATCAGGCCCGAGCCAATGCCCAGCTTCTGCGCAAACCCGATCAGGTTCATCGCCACGAACACCATCAACCCGCCCACCAAGGCCGAATTGCGCCATTGCGCCCAGGTGGGCAGCGCATGGCCCTGCCACAGCGCCACCAGCAGCATCACGCCGCCCGCGCACAGAAAACGGATGGCGTTCATGAGCAGCGGCGGCATGCTCGTGAGGGCAATGCCGATGGCGAAATACGTGGTGCCCCAGACCACATAGACCAACAGCAGCGCCACGGCGATGGCCCCAGCGCCCGGGGTGCGGGCTTGCGCGTTGAAATTTGCCGGCATATTCTTCACCTTACCGAATAATTTATGGAAACCACGAGGTTTTCGGAATTTTTACCAAAAACAGGCGGCTATGCAAGCAAATATTCAGACAGACGACATGGACGCCAGAATTATTTCGGCCCTCGGCGCGGACGGCCGACGTTCGTATGCCGACGTGGGGGCCGAGGTGGGGCTCTCCACAGCCGCCGTGCACGAGCGGGTGAAAAAGATGCTGGACAAGGGCGTGATCCGTCGCTTTTCCATCAGCGTGGAGCCGGAGCGCGTGGGGCTGAATTTCACTGCGTTCGTGGCGATCCGCAACGATGGCGGCGCGCACTGCCGCGACATTGCGCCGCGCCTGCGCGCCATACCCCAGGTGGAGGAGTTGCACAGCGTGGCTGGCGAGCACGACTTCCTGGCCAAGATCCGCACCACGCACGCGCGCGGGCTGGAAGACGTGCTCTACCAGATCAAGGCGATTCCGGGCGTGGCGCGCACCACCAGCACCGTGGTGCTCAACACCGAATTCGAAGACCGACCACTGGACCTGAGCTGGATCAACGGGGACAAGGGTGGCTGAGCCGCAGAGCATCGCCGCCTCCGCCGCCCACCGCTATGCGGTGTCGTTTGCCCCCAGCCCCGGCACCCTGGGCTGGCTGGCCGGCAGCCATTGGCTGGGCCGTTGCGCTGCGCAGCTGCGGCCGCTGCAGCAGCTGACCATTGATGGCGTGGAGGCCGAAGCCCTGCAGGCGCTGACGGCCGCGCCACGCCGCCGGGGCTGGCAGGCGCCGCTGGTGGCACCGTTTGCACTGGCCGCCGGTACGGACTGGCTCGCGCTGCACCAGGCAGTGCAGGCGTTGGCCCATGGCCTCACGCCTTGTGTTCTGCCGCCCCTGCATGTCGAGCGCGTGGGTGATCAGCTGGCACTGGTGCTGCCCTCATCGAGCGCCATCCACAGCAGCTTGCAAACCGTGGCATCCACCTGCGAAGGCGCGCTGCAACACCTGATGAGTTCGGCGCTGCCCCCTGCTGAGCAACGGCAGGGCGACGCGCCCCCGAACACGCCGCCGCCCTTTCGGTTTCACCTGCCCCTGACCGGGTCGCTGGCGCAGGTGGATGCACGGACGCAGGCGCTGGTCCTGGATGCCGCACAGGAATTTTTCTCGGACTTGCCCGTGCTGAAGTTCAACAGCCTGGCCCTGTTTGCCGAGCCTTCACCGGGTGCGGACTTCGTGTTGCTGGACCACCTGGAAATGGCTGCCTGATGCGGCCACGCCGCTCCGTTTTTCTGAATCTTGAAGACCCTCAAAAGACCCTCATGTCCTCCGTCACCATCTATCACAACCCCCGCTGCGGCACCTCGCGCAACACGCTGGCCATGATCCGCAACAGCGGCATCGAACCCGAGGTCATTGAATACCTGCAGACCCCGCCCGACCGCGCAACGCTCACGGCGCTGATCACCGCCCTCGGCCTGCCCGTGCGCGAAGTGGTACGCGCCAAGGAGGCCTTGTTCACCGAGTTGGGCCTCAACGCTCCCGGCACCACGGACGCGCAGCTGATCGATGCCATGCTCGCCCACCCCATCCTCATCAACCGGCCCATCGTGATCACGCCCCTGGGCACGCGGCTGTGCCGCCCGTCCGAGCAGGTGCTGGACATCCTGCCCGCGCCGCAGCGCGGCGCTTTCAGCAAGGAGGATGGTGAAGTGGTGGTGGATGCGCAGGGGCGCCGCGCGAAGGCTTGAAAAGGTCCGTCAAGGCCGCTCGAACCCCGCCCGCGCCTGCAACGCCGCGGCGCGCGAATGGCAGCCCTCCAGGTGATCATTCACCAGCCCCATGGCCTGCATGAAGGCATACACGGTGGTAGGCCCCACAAAGCTCCAGCCGCGCTTCTTCAGATCCTTGGACATGGCGGTGGAGGCAGCGGAGGTGGACAGCGTGCGCGCCACCTCGCGCGTCAGCAGGGCGGGCCGCTCGTGCGGGGCGGGCTCGTAGCGCCACACGTAATGCGCGAGCGAACCGAACTCACTGCGCAGCTCCAGCACCCGCCGGGCGTTGTTGATGGTGGACTCGATCTTGCCCCGATGGCGCACGATGCGCGGGTCTTGCACCAGGCGCTCAACATCGGCCGGACCCAACGCTGCAACCTGCTCCGCATCGAAGTTGGCAAATGCCGCGCGAAAGCCCTCGCGCTTGTTCAGGATGGTGAGCCAGCTCAGGCCCGACTGGAAGCCCTCCAGGCAGATCTTCTCGAACAGGCGCCGGTCGTCAGCCACCGGAAAACCCCATTCTTGGTCATGGTAGTGGCGGTACAGCGGCGTGGCCTGGCACCAGCCGCATCGGGGGCAGCCGGCATCATCAGCGAACAGCCCATCGGGCAACGGGGTGGGGGTGGGTGCGGCGGTCATGGCGGGCCATTCTATGAACGGCGTGGACAAGCTGCTGACACCGCGCAGGCCCGCCTCCTGCCAGCAGCCGTGCTGCGCCTAAACTGCCCCCATGCGCCTGACGATTTCACCCCGCCTTCACGCCCTGCCCTTCGTGATGCTGTGCAGCACGGCCCTGTCCGGCTGCGCCAGCACCACGGGCGGAGCCGGTGTGCTGGGGTACTACTGGCAATCGGCGCGAGGCCACGTGCAGCTGATGCAGGCGGCCGAGCCCATCGACGAGTGGGTCACCCGCCCCGACATTGCCCCCGCCCTGCGCGAGCGACTGCAACTGGCCCAGCGCGCCCGCACTTTCGCCATCAGCGAGCTGGGTCTGCCCGACAACGCCAGCTACCGCCGCTATGCCGATCTGAAACGCCCTGCCGCCGTGTGGAACGTGGTGGCCGCGCCGCCCTATGCGCTGAAGCTGCACACCTGGTGCTTTCCGGTCACGGGCTGCATTGGCTATCGGGGCTACTTCGCCGAGGCCGACGCGCGGGCCGAGGCGGCCGAGCTCGCAGCGCAAGGGCTGGAAGTGGACGTGTACGGCGTGCCCGCCTATTCCACGCTCGGCTACATGAACTGGGCTGGCGGCGACCCACTGCTGTCCACCTTCATCGGCTGGCCCGAGGGCGACTTCGTGCGCCTGCTGTTCCACGAGCTGGCGCACCAGGTGGTCTATGCAAAAAACGACACCTTGTTCAACGAATCGTTCGCCACGGCGGTGGAGCGCATCGGCAGCGCGCGCTGGCTGGCCACGCAGTCGACCCCCGCCGCACGCGATGCCTTTGCCACCAGCGAAGCACGGCGTAGCGCCTTCCGCGCCCTGACCCGCGCCACTCGCACACGGCTGGCAGCCATCTATGAGCAAAAAGAGGCTCTGGCGCTGGAGGATCAAGCGTTGGCAGCTATGAAAAATGAAGCAATGCAAGCCTTCCACGCCGAATATGCGGCGCTGCGTGCGCAGTGGCTGCAGCCACAGGGTGGCGGCATGCCGTTGGCCACCACGGCCCAGGTGGCGGGCTACGACCGCTGGGTGGCCAAGGCCAACAATGCCAGCTTCGCGGCGCAGGCCGCCTACGACGAACTGGTGCCTGCCTTCCAGGCCCTGTTCGAGCGCGAGGGCCGCGACTGGCCCCGGTTTTATGATGCCGTACGGCAGCTGGCCCGCCAGCCCCTGGCCCAACGCCACGCGGCCTTGCGCGCGCTGCAGCCACCCCCCGAACCGCAATAAGGAGACAAGCCGGTGCCCGACATCCACATTCACCGCGAACACCACCTGGGTTTTGCCAAGGCGCGCAAAGTCGCCTTTTCGTGGGCCGAGCAGGCCGAAGAAAAGTTTGACATGGAGTGCACCTACGAAGAGGGCGACACCCAGGACACGCTGTATTTCAGCCGCGCGGGCGTCAAAGGCACACTGCTCGTGGATGCCCACCAGTTTGAAATGAACGCGCAACTGGGATTCTTGTTCGGCGCCTTCAAAGACCGCATCGAGTCGGAAATCGGCGAACAGCTTGATGCGCTCCTCGCCGCGCCCCAGCCTGCCGCGCGCAAGGCCGCTGCCAAGGACACGCAAGAGCCGGCCAAAGCGGCGAAAACGGCCCCTGCGAAGGCCGCGCCCAAAACCCGCAAGGCCTAGCGTCAGAGTCCGCCATGGCCGCTGCTTCTGGCTCGACCCCTGTGCACCTGGGCCCGGACTCCCCCCCTGGCGCAGCACCGGACAGCACAGCGTTCAACGCCCTGTCCGATTTGCTGCACACCCGCTACAGCTGCCGGGCCTTTTTGCCCACGCCCTTGCCGCGCAGCACCATCGGGCACATGCTGGCCGCCGCACAACGCACGGCGTCCTGGTGCAACGCGCAGCCCTGGCGGCTGACCATCGCCAGCGGTGCAACGCTGCAGCGGCTGAGGAACGCGCTGCAAGCGCATGTGGCCGCCACCGCGCCGCATCCCGACCTGCCCTGGCCCCGGGAGTACCGCGGCGTGTACCAGGATCGGCGGCGCGAATGCGGCTGGGGGCTGTACGAGGCGCTGGGCATCGCCCGCGGCGACCGCGAGGCGTCGACCCGGCAGGCAGCGCAGAACTTCGCCATGTTTGGCGCGCCACACGTAGCCATCGTCACGAGCGACGAGGCGCTGGGCGTCTACGGCGCCGTGGACTGCGGCGCCTACGTGGGCAACTTCATGCTGGCCGCGCACAGCCTCGGCGTGGGCAGCGTGGCGCAGGCTGCGCTGGCGGCCTACCCCGCCGTGCTGCGCGAGGTCCTGGACATTGGCGCCGACCGCACCATCGTCTGCGGCATCTCCTTCGGGATGGCCGACCTGGCGCACCCGGCCAACCGTTTTCGCACGGCCCGCGCCGACTGGTCCGGCAGCGTCGACTGGAAAGACTGATGACCCCCATGAACATCCCGTCGCGCGATGCCGTGCTGATCAGCGAGGTGGGCCCGCGCGACGGCCTGCAGTCGGTGAAGGCCACCATGCCCACGGCCGACAAGCTGCGGTGGATCGACGCCCTGGTGGCCGCCGGCCTGCGCGAGATCGAAGTGGGTTCGTTCGTGCCCGCGCGCCTGCTGCCCCAGATGGCCGACGTGCCCGAGGTGGTGCGCCATGCGCTCACCCACCCCGGCATCACCGTGATGGCGCTGGCGCCCAACCTGCAGGGTGCGCAGGCCGCGCTGGCCGCAGGCGTGCACAAGGTCACGCTGCCGGTGTCGGCCAGTGCCGCGCATTCGCTGGCCAACGTGCGCAAGACGCGCGAGGCCATGGTCGAGGAGGTGCGGTCCGTGGTCCGGCTGCGCGATGCGCAGGCGCCCGGCGTGCTGGTGGAGGTGGGCCTGTCCACCGCCTTCGGCTGCACGCTACAGGGCAGCGTGCCCGAGGACGACGTGATCTGGCTCGCAGGCCTGTGCGCCGAGGCCGGGGCCGACGAGGTCGGCCTCTCCGACACCACCGGCATGGCCAACCCGGCACAGGTGCGCCGGCTCTTCACGCGCCTGCGTGCCGAACTGGGCGACCGCGCCGGTGCGGCGCACATGCACAACACGCGAGGCCTGGGCCTGGCCAACTGCCTGGCCGCCTACGATGTGGGCGTGCGCACGTTCGACGCCTCGCTCGGCGGCCTGGGCGGCTGCCCCTACGCGCCGGGTGCCTCGGGCAACGTGGTCACCGAAGACCTGGTGTTTATGTTTGAGGCGATGGGCGTGGACACGGGCGTGAACCTTCATCGCCTGATGGCCGCGCGAGCACCGCTGCAAGCGGGCCTGCCCGGTGAACCCATCTACGGGATGACACCCGAGGCCGGGCTGCCCAAGGGGTGGGCTGCTGCGGGCACCGCAAGCGGCTGAGAGACACCCACGGTGACAACGAAAAAGAGGCGACCTCGGTCGCCTCTTTTTGATTCCTTTTGCGCCCGTCAGCTCAGCGAGGTGATCAGGTCGATGTACTGCTGCTTGGCGGCTTCGGCCTCCGTGCCCTTGAGCTTGTCCCATGCGTCCCACTTGGCGCGGCCGACCATGTCGGAGAAGCTGGGCTTCTTCTCGGTGTTGTCGCCCACCGTGGCCTGCTTGTAGAGGGCGTAGATCTTGAGCAGCGTGGCGTTGTCGGGACGCTCGCTGAGGTTCTTGGAATTCGCGACGGCGGCTTCGAAAGTGGCATTCAGATCGGCCATGGGGATTGCTCCTTGGAGAGTGGAAACAGCGAAGGGCTGAGAAGGACAGAGGGGCAGGGAAAGAACGGTGTTCGCAAGCAATTGCGTCGTTGTATCTTACGGTCTACACCGGCCCCGGGGCCCGGCAATCCATAGAGGCAAGCCCCCAAAAACAAACACAACCAGGGACACTGCATGGTGACGCGCACAACGGCCCAGCCCACCCCTCGCGCCGAGCGCGCTCAGCCACACCCTCCGCAGCCCCCTGGCGCCGCGCGCCGCGCGGCCAAGGCCCTCCCTCCCACCGCGCGCAAGGCCGCCACGGCAGTGCAGAAGAACGTCCGCCGGGCCGCCGCCGGCATGCTGGGCCTGTCGGGCGAGCGCATGAGCAAGGTCGACACCGCCTGGCTGCGCATGGATTCGCAGAGCAACCTGATGATGATCAACGGCGTGTGGACCCTGTCGCCCGGCATCACATGGGAAGCGCTGTGCGAACGGGTCCAGCAGCGCCTGCTGCAGTACCCCCGCTTTCACCAGCGCGTGGTGGAAGACGCGGCCGGCGCCACGTGGGTGGAGGACCGCAATTTCGACATCGCCGCCCACGTGCTGCGCGAGACACTGCCCAGCCAGGCGGGTCAGAGCATGCAGCGCGCCCTGCAAGACCGCGTGGGCGAACTCGCCATGCAGCCGCTCGATACCCGGCGGCCGCTGTGGCAAATGCACCTGATCGAGGATTTTGTGGGTGACGACGGCCAGCCCGGCAGCGCGCTCATCGTGCGCATCCACCACTGCATTGCCGACGGCATTGCGCTGATCTCGGTGACCATGTCCATCGTGGACGGCGGCGCCGAACCGCCCAAGCGCACCCGCAAGGAGCGCGAGCAGGCCGCCACAGCCGAGGACTGGATCGCCGACGCGCTCATCAAGCCCATCACTGGCCTCACGGTGAAGGCGCTGGACCTGGCGGGTGACAGCGCAGCACGCTCGTTCAAACTGCTGGCAGACCCCGAGAAAGCCGTGCACCACGGACTGGCGGGCACGCTGGACATGGCACGCGTGGGCTACCAGCTCATGAGCGATGCCGCCGCGCTGGCCCTGATGCCCGATGACTCGCCCACGCGGCTGAAAGGCCAGCCCGGCAACGCCAAGCGCGTGGCCTGGTGCCCGCCGATTGCGTTGGACGAGGTCAAGGCCATCGGCCGCGCGCTGAACTGCTCGGTCAACGATGTGCTGCTGTCGTGCGTGGCGGGCGCCATCGGCGGCTACCTGCGCAGCCAGGGCGACGACCCCACGGGCCAGGAGATCCGCGCGATGATCCCGGTGAACCTGCGCCCCCTCGAAGAAGCCTGGAAGCTTGGCAACCGCTTTGGCCTGGTGCCGCTGGTGCTGCCGATTGGCGTGGCCAACCCCATCGAGCGCGTGTACGAAGTGCGCAAGCGCATGAATGCGCTCAAGGGCAGCACCCAGCCCATCCTGGCGTTTGCCATGCTGGCCGTGGCGGGCCTGATGATCAAGCCCGCGCAGGATGCGCTGCTCAACCTCTTCGGCCGCAAGACCACGGCCGTGATGACCAACGTGCCCGGCCCCAAGGAGCAGCTCACGCTGTGCGGATCGCGCGTCACGCAGTGCATGTTCTGGGTGCCGCAGTCGGGCGACATTGGCCTGGGCGTCTCCATCCTGAGCTACGGCGGCGGCGTGCAGTTTGGCGTGATTACCGATACCCAGCTCTGCCCCGAGCCGCAGCAGATCATCGACGCGTTTGCACCGGAGTTCGACCAGCTCTCGCTGCTCACGCTGATGTTGCCCTGGGGCGAATGAACGAGGTGCGGCGGCGGTGGTGATGAATGCGCGCGCAGCGGGCCGTGCCGGGGTGGCGGCCACCCTGGTTTGCTTGGGAGCCGCCCAGGCCGAAGTCACGGAGGAACATGCCCAGCGGCCCTACCCCGTGCGCGCCGAGCCCGGCGAGACCCTGCGACAAGCGCTGAACGCCGCCACGCCCATCGCCGTCGATGGGCAGCGCTTTCATGGCTACACCCGCTGGAACGTACGCTGGACCTTCCGCTGGTGGCGCGAAGCTTCTGGCCGCTGCACCATCACGGAGGTCACCACCCGGCTGCGCACCGAAGTGCAATTGCCCGAGTTGCGCAGTGGCACGCCAGCGCAGCAGGCAGTTTTCGACCGGTACCTGCGCGCCTTGTCGCGCCACGAAGAGGGCCATGTGCAGTTCGGGCGCGATGCCGCGCAAGCGATTGACCAAGGCATCGCCGCCCTGCCTGCCGCGCCGGACTGCGCCACGCTGGAGCGCCAGGCCAATGCGCTGGGCCACCGCTTGCTGCGAGAACATGCGGAGCGCGAGAAGCAGTACGACCGCGACACCCGGCACGGCGCTTCGCAAGGCGCCCGGCTGGAGTGAGAGGCCAGATCAACCAACCAGCATTCAGGCCTGTGCGCTATCCCCGTACCGCACTGCGAAAGGCCGCCGACAACGCTGCCAGCGCATCGCGCGGGCGACCTTCCTGAATGCGCGTGTGCAGCAGCACCGGCAGGCGCGGCAAGGCAGGCAGCCCCAGGCGGGCACCAACGTCCACCGCCCCCAGCGGCAGCATGCGCGGCGCCAGTGCCGCCACGCCCAGCCCGGCCATCACGGCCGCCGCCACGGCCGCAACGCCTCCACCCACAAACACTTCGGCCCAGGCGATGCCCGCAGCGTCCAGCGCCTGCCCCGCCATCGCCCGCACACCGCAGGGTTCGGCCAGCGTGGCCAGGGGCAAGGGCTCGCCCGCACGGTGCTGCCAGCCGGGGGCGGCGAACCAGCCGAAGGGCTCTTCGGCCAGCAACTCGCCGTCGCTGCGGCCCACGTGCATGCGGGCCAGCACGGCATCCAGCTCACGCCGGTCGTAGCTTTGCAGCAGGTCGCCCGACGAGCCGATGCGGATCTCGATGAGCAATTGCGGATCTTGCTGGTTCATGCGGGCAATCAGCGCCGGCAGCTCCGGCCCGGCCACATGGTCGCTGATGCCGATGGTCAGGCGCTGGCGCGCCTGGGCGAACATGGCCAGCGCCCGGTCGTGCGCGGCCAGTAGTTCACGCGCATGCTCCAGAAATGCCGCGCCCCGGGCCGACAGCTGCACGTGGCGCGGCGTGCGCTCGATCAGCCGGCAGCCCAGCCTGTCCTCCAGCCGCTTGAGCTTGAGGCTCATCGCGGCCTGCACCGTGCCCATGGCTTCGGCCGCTCGCGTGAAGCTGCCCAGCTCGGCAATGCGCACAAAGGCTTCGACGGCATCCAGATCCAGGGATCGCTCAACCATTTGAATTTGATATTTCTGAAATAGATATCCATAGCATATTCATATGGATAGGATTTCGCCAGCATCTTGTTCAGAAAGGATCTTGCGATGCCCCTCATCCACATTGCCATGCGCGCCGGCAAGCCTGCGGCCTACCGGCAGGCGATCTTTGACACGCTGTACCGCGCCTTGCGCGAGACCTTCAATGTGCCCGAGGACGACCAGTTCATGACCATCACCGAGCACGAAGCCGCGAACTTCCGCTACAGCCCCACCTACCTGGGCGTGGCCCGCAGCGACGACGTGGTGTTCATCCAGATCACCGCCAACAACACGCGCGGCCTGGAGCAGAAGAAGGCGCTGTTTGCGCGCATCGCGCAGCTGCTGGGCGAGAGCCCGGGCCTGCGGCCTGAGGACGTATTCATCAACATTGTCGAGGTGGCCAAGGAGAACTGGTCCTTCGGCCACGGCCTGGCGCAGTACGCATGAGGTGATGCGCAGCTCCGGGCAGGCAGGCTATGCGGCCAGGCCCGCCAGCAGGCGCTCCACGCTGCCCAGCACCGCCTTGACAGGCTCGCCCATTTGCACACGCACGATGGCGCCCTCCACCACCAGCGTCACGGCCTGCGCGTCGCGCGCCCGCTGTGCGCCAGGCGGCAGCAGGGTGGCCAGAAGGTCCGTCATCTCATGCTTGTGGCGCTGTGCAATCTCCATCACCTCCGGCACCGTGCTGCCCAGCTCGCCCACGCTGTTGATGAAGGCGCACCCCCGGAAGTCATCGCGGCCAAACCACTCGGCCAGCGTGGCCACCAGCGCATTCAGGCCGGACGCACCACCACGCTTTGCACCCCCATGGCGCTCCAGGGCCGCAGCAAACCATGCGATCCAGCCCGCATGGCGGTATTCAAGATAGGCGCAGATGAGATCGTTCTTGCTGGGGAAATGCCGGTAGAACGTGACCTTGGTGACCCCCGACTCGGCGATCACGCGGTCGATGCCCGTGGCACGGATACCGTCGCGGTAAAACAGCGCGTGCGCAGTCTGCAGCAGGCGGTCGCGGGCAGGCAGGTCTTTCCAGTCAGAAGGCGGCAGGGGAATCATGTGGGCATTGTAGACAAGTCTGTCTACATTTCGTTATGATGCGATGTAGACAGACTTGTCTACATCCTCAACCCTCTTGACCCACTACCCAAGGTGCTGCCCATGGAAACCCGCCCGCCTCTTCCGCCCTTCTCCCTGCAAACCGCCATCCAGAAGGTGCGCCTGGCCGAAGACGGCTGGAACTCGCGCGACCCGGCGCGCGTGGCACTGGCGTACACCGAGGACACCCGCTGGCGCAACCGGGCCGAGTTCCCCGTGGGCCGCGACGCCGCCCGGCAGCTGCTGGAGCGCAAGTGGGCGCGCGAGCTGGACTACCGCCTCATCAAGGAGCTGTGGGCGTTCAGCGGCCACCGCATCGCTGTTCGGTTTGCCTACGAGTGGCATGACGACGCTGGCCAGTGGTACCGCAGCTATGGCAACGAGAACTGGGAGTTCAACGACGCGGGCCTGATGGCCGTGCGCCACGCGAGCATCAACGACCGCCCCATCCAGGCTGCAGACCGGCTGTTCTTCTGGCCCCTGGGGCGCCGGCCGGACGACCATCCGGGGTTGAGCGACCTGGGGCTGTGAAACCGCCAAGGCCCCATGCAGCGGCCAAAGGGCGCGCCCCGGTGGGGCGCGCCTTTGCACCACCCACCGCGCTCAGGTCGCAGAGCAGGTGAAGCTCTCGGCCTTGGCCGGGTCTCCCGAGCCGTTGTAGCGCGGGAACTTGGGGTACTCGCACACCGGGCGCTGGGCCACAGGCGTGGTGGTGCCGGGCGCGAACTTGGTGGCCACCAGCTTGTCGGGGGCGGTGCCCTTCTCCACCCAGGCATCCATGGCGGCCAGCAGGTCGATGGAGCGCGGCTCGGTGCCCACGCCGTCCAGGTCGTGCCCGTTGGACGGCGAGGTGACCATGCGTGCAAAGCCCTGCACCTTGCTGGCGCCCAGGCGCTGCTTCACCGAGTCGAAATATTCCGCCGTGCGGTACAGCGACACGCAGGTGTCGCCCAGGCCGTACCAGATCAGCAGCTTGCCGCCGTTGTCGGCAAAGGCAGAGATGTCCGGGTCCGTGCCATCGATCATCTCGGCCAGGCGGCGGTACTGGGCCTGGTACTGGGTCGGGTCGTGGGTCAGGATGTTGGCGTTGGGGTTGCCCTCCACCAGGCGCGCGGCTTCCGTCACGGCCATGTGGTTGAACGAATCGGGCGCGTCGAAACTGGTGCCGAACATGTACGACTGCCAGTCCGACGTGGACGCGCCGCCCCGGCCAAAACGCGGGTAGCCCACCGCGCCGCGCGACAGGGTCACGGGCGTCTTGTGGTCGCTGTAAATGAGGCGGATGGATTCGATCTGGCCGGCCGTCAGGCAGCTGTCGTTGTCGGCGCCCTGGCACAGCAGGTCGGTGGGCACGTAGTTGCAGGCCTCGACGTTGCCGATGATGCCGTCCTTCAGGCCATCCAGGCCGTCACACGCAGCCGTCTCGGCCTTGGCATACAGCGCGATCTTGGCGGGGCTCATCCAGTTGTCGCGGCTCTTGAAGATGTGGCGCAGCACCGTGGGGCCCAGGTTGACCTGATGCGCCTGCTGGCTGATGGCGGGCTCCATGGCCACCACGCCGTCGTAGTCCTTGGGGTACTTCTGGGTGGAGATGAGCCCCGAGCGCCCGCCATTGGAATGGCCCATGTGGTAGCGCCGCACGGGGCGCTTGCCGTAGAACTCGGTGGCAATGGCGGTGCCCACCTCCAGCACGAAATGGTTGGCATCGAACGCGTGGTTGCGCAGCGCCACATCGCTGTTGCCCCAGGCAAAGCCGCGCACTTGGTGGCCGGAGTCGGAACTGATCTTCACATACGGATTGGCCGAGGGCCCCACCAGCTGCTGGTACCACGGGTCATCGGTCGGAATGAACCCGTCGAAGCCGCCGCCGCCGATGGTCAGCGTCTTGCCGTTCCACTGCCCCAGCGTGGGCAGCTCCACCGCCCAATGGATGGTGGACTCGGGCGACGAAACGATCTTGCCGCGCACGATGCAAGCATCCGGCAGCGTGCCCTCGGCCTTGCGCAGCTCCGTGCGCGTGATCTGGGCGCCATGGGGCAGGGCCGTGGATGTGTAGGCGGCGCAGGCTTCGGCCAGCGGCTTGCTGGCCAAGGGCGCGGGGGCATCGTTGCCGCCGCCGCAGGCGGTCAGCGCCAGCGCGGCCAATGCGCTCAGGGTGCCAGCGGCCCAGCCTCCTGCGTGCGCGGGGCGGGGCTGGGCGTTGCGGTGCTGCGCCAAGGCGGCGCGGGATGTGCTCGGGAACATGCGGGAAGTCTCCTGTGTGGTGCATTTTTGTCCGGACCCCTCGATGGGCTCCAGGGCGCACGATAGGAAAACGCAGCGTGGTTGCGGCCCCTGCAAATGCAGAGGGGCCGGGAAACTACCGAGACGCCGGGCGCGCCCGGCTGCGAGCTGTACAGCCTCCAGTCAGGTCTGGCGCAGGGCGGCGACCAGTTCGAGCTTGTTGCTCACCCCCAGCGCCGCATAGGCTGTGCGCAAATAGGTGCGCACGGTGGCAGGCGAGAGCCCGAGCGTGGCAGCGATGTCCTTGTGCGAGCGGCCGTGCGCATAGAGCATGGCCGCGCTCAGCTCGCGCGGCGCCAGCGGCGACCTGGCGTGGCGCGACGCCATGCTGACCGCCACCAGCGGTCCGCAAGGCTCCAGCCGCAGGCGGCAAGGCTTGCTGCCTACCACCAGGTTGCAGGGAACGCCGGGGAGCGCCTGCACCACGGGAGCCGGCAGGCGCGAGCCCGTCCACTCGGGGTAGGCCTCGCCCAGCGCCATGCTGATGCGCAACCCCGCAAACAGCAGCTCACCCGAAGGCTCGGCCAGCGCAAAGCTGTCCCAGGGTCGCCCGGGTGAGCTGCTTTGCAGCCGCTGCAGCAGATGGTGCCAGTGCTGCAGCAGGTGAAAGACAAACTCGCCAAACAGCACGGTCTCAGCGTCCGTGAACCCGGTGCGATGCGGCGGCCGGTACACCGAGACGAAGAACATCAGGCCACTGTCCGGCAACTCGGCCGTGAGGGCCATGCAGTGGTACAGGCCATGGCGCTCGCTGAACGCGGCCACCTCGGGATGCTCCGGCACATCCGCCGGCATGTCGCGCTCGCGGACCACTTCGCCCAGCCGGGCCATGGACAACTTGCCAAACGCGTCGACCGCGGCCAGTCCATTCCATTCCGTCGCAAAGCTCCGGCTCAGGCCGATGCTGCCGTGCAGCCAGTTGCGTGGCCCGCCGTGAACACCCTCTGCCGAAACCTCGCCCCACCACGCCGCGTCGAACGGCACCAGCGCGCGCAGGATCTGCATCGCCCTTTGCAACAGGTCCTGGGGCTGTGCCTGGCGAGCCTGCTCGGCCAGCTGGAGCAGGCTGCGACTGAATGCCTGCAGCAGGGGTGGCGCATGCGCGGGGGCGATGGCGGCGGCCATGGTGTCTCCTCGGTTCTCTTTGGAGGCGATGGTAGCCGCCACTCCGGTGCATCGGTGGCGCCAGCCAGCGCCCACCCGCGGCACGCCGCCGCGCGCCCACGCCACACTACGATTTTGATAGCTGGAGGCGCTTTAAATTCCTGCGCTAGCGCCGAAAAAGACCAATACTGAACTCAGCGCGCCAGCCCATCCACCGCCTGAAACATCGACTGCCGGGCCTGGCTCACGATCTGGCCCTTCCACACATCGGTGTCGGTGTAGAAAGCGGCGAGCATCTGGGCCTTGATCTGCGCACGCTGCTCGGCGGGTGCACCGGGGTGCAGGTTAAGCCACTGCTCGGCGCGGATGGCGTTCATCACATCCAGCACAGGCACGGTGCCGTATTCCATGGCAATGCCGGTGTATTCGGCATGCGGACACTCGTCGTAGATGGCAGTCCACATGAGGCCCGTGAGGAAGGCCGAGGTCGACGACCCGTCATAGATCGACGTGACCGGCGTGGCGCCGCTGCCGTCCCACCAGGCGCGTGCGCGGGCCACGGCCACGGTGTCGTCCTTGCCGGCGTAGATGCGCTCGCCATGGCCGCTGGGGCCCAGGCCCGTGTGCAGGTCGATCCAGGCAATGTGCGAGGCCTGGGCGCCATGCTGGCGCAGCACCTGGCGCAGCGTGCGGTTGCTCCAGGTGGGCTCGGTGCCGCCAAAGAAGATGCCCTGCGGAAACTCGTGCTGCCCTTGCGAGATGGCCGCCTGCCACGCAGCTTCGCCCTTGGTGTCGATGTACTGCTGCACCGCGGCGGCGTTGTCCGGGCCGGGGGGCCACTCTTCGGGCAGCAGCAGGGGCTGCACCTCGCGGTAAGCGGTGTTCACGGGCAGCGGTTTGCTGAAGTCCTGGAAGTTGCGGTTCAGGTCCACGTTCTCGTGCGTGAAGCGGCGGATGTGCGAGAAGCCATAGGGGTTGAGCGCATGGATATACAGCGTGGCCACGCCCGCCGCATGCGCCTTGTCGCGCCACTCAGCATCGTGCAGCGCAAACACCTGCACGCCGCTGCCGCAGTAGCCTTCCACGCCATGGCAGGCGCTGCTCACGATGAGCAGCTTCTTCGCATCGGCCGGGCCGTCGCGCACCACGTCCATGGCCAAGTCTTCGCCATCGCGCCCCTCCAGGGGGTGGGTGTGCGACTCGATGGGCAGGCCCGCCGCAGCAGCCGCCTCCAGAAACTTTTGGCGGGCTGCTGCGTAGCTGTGCGAGAAGGCATCCACGAGACCGATCATGGGGGGGGACTTTCAGGAGGAAGGCAAAAGGCAACCCGGGCGCGCAACGTGGGCCCGGGTGGAGAGTGGCCAGGAGCACGGCGTCAGGCCACGGCAGTAGGCTGGGCCAGCCACGCTTCGGCGAGCTTGACCCAGTAAGTCGCGCCCAGCGGGATCAGGTCGTCGTTGAAGTCGTAGCTGGGGTTGTGCAGCATGCACGGCCCGCCCCCGTGACCCATCTCGCGGTGCGCACCATCGCCATTGGCGATGAAGCAGTACGCGCCGGGCTTGGCCTGCAGCATGTAGGCGAAGTCTTCGGCGCCCATGGTCGGTTCCTGGGGCAGCACACGTTCTTCGCCCACGATGGTGGCCATGACCTTGCGCGCAAATTCGGCCTCGGCGGGCGAGTTGATGGTGGGCGGGTAGTTGCGCACAAACTCGAACTCGCAGGTCGCATCGTGCGCCGCGCAGGTGTGCTCGGCAATCCGGCGCATGCGCTTTTCGATCAGGTCCAGCACTTCCACGGTGAAGGTGCGCACCGTGCCCTGCAGTTCGACGCTGTCGGGCACCACGTTGGTGGCTTCGCCCGCATGGATCATCGTCACCGAGATCACGCCGGCATCCACCGGCTTCTTGTTGCGGCTGATGATGGTCTGGAAAGACTGCACCATGCCGCAGGCAATCGGCACCGGGTCGATCCCCGTGTGCGGCAGCGCGGCATGGCCGCCCTTGCCGCGCAGGGTGATCTTGAATTCGCTGGTCGACGCCATGACCGGCCCGGGGCTCACGGCAAAGGTGCCCACCGGCAGGCCGGGCCAGTTGTGCATGCCGTACACCGCCTCCATGGGGAACTGCTCGAACAGGCCGTCTTCGATCATCACGCGGGCACCTCCGCCGCCCTCTTCCGCGGGCTGGAAGATCAGGTACACGGTGCCGTCGAAATTGCGGTGCTTGGCAAAGTGCTGTGCTGCGGCCAGCAGCATGGCCACGTGGCCATCGTGGCCGCAGGCGTGCATCTTGCCCTGGTGTTTGCTGGCGTGGGCGAAGGTGTTGAACTCCTGCATGGGCAGCGCGTCCATGTCGGCGCGCAGGCCAATCGCACGGCCGCTGGCGCCACCGTCCCGCCCCTTCACGATGCCCACCACGCCCGTCTTGCCCAAGCCCCGGTGGATGGGGATGCCCCATTCGGTGAGCTTCTGCGCCACCACGTCGGCGGTGCGCACCTCTTCGAAGCACAGCTCCGGGTGGGCGTGAATGTCCCGGCGCACGGCGGCAATACTGGCCGCCTGCGTGACGATGGAATCGATAACGTTCATGATATGCATCCTTACGATCTCACAGTCTAGCCCGCTGGCCGCCCCTTTCGCTACCCCGGGTTTATTTGCACCGCAACATGACGCTTTCCCCGCAGGCCCTTGAATTCGCGCAAACCCTGGTGCGCATGAACACCGTCAGCCAGAACTCCAACCTGGAACTGATCCACTTCATCCGGGACCACCTCGCCCGGCTGGGCGTGAAAAGCCGGCTGACCTTCAACGACAGCAAGACCAAGGCCAACCTGTTTGCCACCCTCGGCGAAGGCAAGCCCGCCGGCATCATCCTGTCAGGCCACACCGACACCGTGCCGTGGGACGGGCAGGACTGGAGCATGGATCCGTTGAGTGCGCTGGTGAAAGACGGCCCCGAAGGCCCGAGCCTGTACGGGCGCGGCAGTGCCGACATGAAGGCGTTCATCGGCATTGCCGTGTCGCACGCCGAGCAGTTCTTGAACAGCGAGGCGCCCTTCGCCATCCACTTGGCCTTCAGCTACGACGAGGAAGTTGGCTGCTTCGGCGTGAAGGAACTCATCGCCGACCTGCGGGACGCAGACATCCAGCCCCTGGCCTGCATCGTGGGCGAGCCCACCAGCATGGTGCCCGCCATTGCCCACAAGGGGGTGTACCGCTACAAGTGCTGCGTGCGGGGCAAGGAAGCGCATTCCTCGCTCACGCCGCACTCCGTCAACGCCATCGAGATGGCGGCCCGCGTGGTGGGTCGCCTGCGCGACATGGGTGAGGGTTTCGAGCGCGAGGAGCCTCGCTTCGAAGGCTTCGACGTACCGTTTTCGACCACCAGCGTGGGCCAGTTCCATGGCGGCATCGCCGACAACGTGGTGCCGCGCGACGCCGAGTTCCGCTATGAATTCCGCGACCTGCCCACGGCCAATGCGGCGCAGATGCAGTCCGAGGTGGTGGCATATGCGAAATCGCTGGAACCTGCCATGAAGAAGGTAGCGCCTGCGGCAGGCTTTGAATTCGAGACCATCTGCGAGATCCCGAGTTTTCTGGGCAGCAAGGACGACCCGGTCACGCGTCTGGCGCAGGAACTGACCGGCGAACAAGGCACGACCCTGGTGGCCTTTGGCACGGAGGCCGGGTTGTTCAAGAACGCCGGCATCTCCACCGTGGTGTGCGGCCCCGGCAGCATCCGGCAGGCGCACCAGCCCGACGAATACGTGAGCCTGGCGCAGCTGGCGCGGTGCGAGGCCTTCATGCAAGGGCTTGCGCGCACCGCATCTATCAACTGATCTACCGCCGCCACGAAGTGCGATGGGATATGCGCCACCCCCAATGCATGCATCTGGTGCGGCCCCGCCAGTGCCACCGTGGAACTGGCTCCGCCAGGCCACTGGCGGCGGCCCCCCCCCGGGGGGGAAGGCGCGCAGCGCCTCAGGGAGGACTCAAGTCCTTACGCGCCCATCGCCCGTCAGCATCGACATCTCCACAAAATTCGAAGCAGAGTGGTCCGTGGGGCTGTACGACACCTGGAAGCCCGAGATGGCCTGGGTGCCCAGCCCTTCCAGTCCGGCGATCAGGCTCTCGCGCGTGATCTTGCCGCTGGCATTGGCCTGGCGCAGGCCTTCGGTGAAGATGCGCGCAGCGAGATAGCCTTCCATGCTGGAGTAGTTGGCCTGCACCTTGTCGCCGCCCTTCTTGATGGCGTCGAGAAACTCGCGCGTGATGGGGCGCGAGGGCTGGTAGGGCGAAGGCACCACCTGCGACACCACCACACCCGCACCGTCCTTGCCCAGCTCGTCGGCCAGCGCCTGGGTGCCGACGAACGACACGTTGTAGAACGTGCCGCCGTACCCGGCCTTGCGCGCGGCCCGCACAAAGGCCGCGCTGCCGGCATACGCGGCGATCTGCACCACGGCGTCGGGCCGGGCGGCCACCAGCTTTTCGGTCGCCGCCTTCACGTCCACCGAATTGCGCTCCACCGTGGCGGTCGCGACGGGTGCCAGCTTGAGCTCGGTGAGCGCCCGGGTCACGCCATCGAGGCCTGCCTTGCCATAGGCGTCGTTCTGGTAGAAGACCGCGATCTTCTTGAGCCCCAGGTTGGTGAGCTGGCGCACGATGAGCGCAGTCTCTTCGTAGTAAGAGGCCCGCACATGGAAGATGAGCCGGTTGAACGGCTGGCGCAAGGCCTCGGCCCCCGTGAACGGGCCAAAGAAAGGCACCTTGGCCGGGGTGAAGATGGGCACCGCAGCCAGGCTGGTGGGCGTGCCGATGTAGCCAAACAAGGCAAACACATCTTCGGCGATGAGCTTGCGGGTGTTTTCAGCGCAGCGGTCGGGCTCGTAGCCGTCGTCCATGGTGCGGATTTCCACCATCCGCTTGCCTACGCCGCCCTGGGCGTTGAGCTGGTCGAAATAGAGCTTGGCGCCCAGGTTGAACTGCACGCCCAGTTGGGCGGCCGGGCCCGTGAAGGCAGCGGACTGGCCAAGCACGATGCGGCCTTCGCCCTGCGCATGCGCCAGATGGAAGCCGCCCAGCGCGGCCGCGCCCAGGCCGACGGAAAACTGCCTGCGTCCCAATACCGTTTGGTTCATGGTGAAATCTCTGCTCTTGTGAAATCGAGGACGGCCTCTGTGCGCTGCCGGTAGGCAGCATCGTTGCAGGGGTGGCCAGATATGCACAACCGTTCCAACCCCGAGTGCCAGTTTAACGAGCAACCTGCCCCATGCCCACGCCTGCTGCTGCAAATCCTTCTCCCACGGAGACCGCCCAGGTCCGCGGCGCCTGCCCGCACGACTGCCCCGACACCTGCGCGCTGCTGACCACCGTGGACGAGCACGGCGTGGCCACACGCGTGCAGGGCAACCCCGCCCACCCCCACACCGACGGCGTGCTGTGCGCCAAGGTCAGCAAGTACACCGAGCGCACGTACCACGCGGAGCGGGTGCTCACCCCGCTCAAGCGCACGGGCCCCAAGGGCAGCGGCCAGTTCGCGCCCGTCAGCTGGGACGAAGCCCTGGCCGATATTGCGCAGCGCCTGCAGGCGATTGCGGCCCGCGCGCCCGAAGCCATCCTGCCCTACAGCTACGCTGGCACCATGGGCATGGTGCAGGGCGAGAGCATGGACCGCCGTTTCTTCCACCAGTTGGGTGCATCGCAGCTCGACCGCACCATCTGCGCCTCTGCCGGGGCCGAAGCCCTGGTGCAGACGCTGGGCGGCAAAGTGGGCATGAAGGTGGAGTTCTTTGCCGAGGCGCAGCTCATCCTGATCTGGGGCAGCAATTCCATCGGCAGCAACCTGCACTTCTGGCGCTATGCGCAGCAGGCCAAGCGCAATGGCGCCAAGCTGGTATGCATTGACCCGCGCCAAAGCGAAACGGCCGACAAGTGCCATGAGCACATCCCGCTGCGCCCCGGCACCGATGCCGCGCTGGCGCTGGCGCTGATGCATGAGCTCATCACCAACGACTGGCTGGACCACGACTACATCGCCCGCCACACGCTGGGATGGGAACCGCTGCGCGAGCGCGCCCTGCAATGGCCGCCCGAGCGCGCGGCCGAGGTCTGTGGCATTCCCGTGGAGCAGATTCGCCAGCTGGCCCGGGACTACGGCACCACGAAGCCCGCCGCCATCCGCCTGAACTACGGCATGCAGCGCGTGCGCGGCGGCGGTAACGCCGTGCGCGCCGTGGCCTGCCTGCCGGCCCTCACCGGCGCTTGGCGCCACCGCGCGGGCGGCTTGCTGCTGTCCAGCTCGGGCCAATTCCCGGCCCAGCGCGCGGTGCTGCAGCGGCCGGACCTGATGCCCGCGAAGACACCGCGCACCATCAACATGTCCACCATTGGCGACGACCTTCTGCGCGAGGCCTCGCCCGCCTTCGGCCCGAAGGTGGAGGCCGTCGTGGTCTACAACAGCAATCCCGTGGCCGTGGCGCCCGACTCTGGCAAGGTGGTGCAGGGCTTTGCGCGCGAAGATCTGTTCACCGTGGTGCTGGAGCACTTCCGCACCGACACGGCCGACTACGCCGACTACATCCTGCCCGCCACCACGCAGCTGGAGCACTGGGATGTGCACCTCTCCTACGGCCACACCGACGTGCTGCTCAACCGCCCCGCCATTGCACCCCTGGGCGAAGCCCGCAGCAATGCGCAGATCTTCCGCGACCTGGCGGCGCGCATGGGCTTCACCGAGCCCTGTTTTGCCGACAGCGACGAGGCGCTGTGCCGCCAGGCGTTTGGCGATGCGGTGGACTACGCGCTGCTCGAAACCCAGGGCTTTGCCACGCTGGCGCTGCCCGATGCGCCGTTTGCAGCGGGGAACTTCCCGTCCCCCTCTGGCAAGTGCGAGTTCTACAGCGCCCGCCTGGCCGCGCAGGGCCTGGACGGGCTGCCCGACCACCTGCCGAATTACGAGCTGCAGGGCGCGGACACCCGCTACCCGCTGGCCATGATCTCGCCACCCGCACGCAACTTTTTGAACTCCACCTTCGTGAACGTGCAAAGCCTGCGCACCATCGAAGGCCGGCCCTTGCTGGAGATCCACCCCGACGACGCCGAGGCCCGCGGCATCGCCAGCGACACGGTGGTGCGCGTGTTCAACGACCGCGGCAGCTACCTGTGCCACGCCACCGTTTCGCGCCGCGCGCGGCCGGGCGTGGTCAACGGCCTGGGCATCTGGTGGCGCAAGATGGGGCTGAACGGCACCAACGTGAACGAGGTGACCAGCCAGGCGCTGACGGACCTGGGGCGGGCGCCGACGTTTTATGACTGCCTGGTGGAGGTGGAAGCCCTCGCCGCTGCCCCAGCTTCAGCCGGAGCGCACGCAGCGTGAATTCGCTATTTTTCTGATAGCTTCCAGCGCTTACCAATCAAGCGCTAGAGGCATATTTCGCATCAAAATCCGGCCTCCCACACCCAAGGATACCATGAGGGCGCACGCGCCCTCTTGAAAACCGGCGAATCGCTTCCAGTTCAGGAACCGGAAGCGCTGGAGACTGGAACCCCACCGCCTTCGGCGCTCCGTTTTGTTGTTGAACCACTGACGGAGGTTTCGCCATGTACCGATCCCTTTTTGCACGCGACATGTTCGCGGAGATGGATCGCCTGCAACGCGAAATGCAGCAGGCCTACGATCTGTCTCCCACCATCCGCGGCTTCGCCCGCCACGGATTTCCCGCCATCAATGTGGGTGGCACGCCCCAGAGCATCGAAATCTACGCATTTGCGCCCGGCGTGGACCCGGCCACACTCGAGGTGAACCTGGAGCGCGGCCTGCTGAGCATTGCGGGCGAGCGCAAGAGCCCGCTGGCCAGCGCGGATGCCAAGGCCACAGCCCACATCAACGAGCGCTTCGACGGCCGCTTCAGCCGCGCGATCACCCTGCCCGACGACGCAGATCCGGACGCCGTGAACGCGCAGCTGCGCGACGGCGTGCTGCGCATCTCCGTGCAGCGGCGCGCCTCGGCCCAGCCCCGGCGGATTGCCGTGCAGTGAGTGCGCAGCCCGCCGCGCCCGCCCGTCTCGAAGAAAGGACCCCATTTCCCAGGAGAAACACCATGCGCAACGATGTACAGACCTCTCCCCGCGTATCGCCCAGCACGGCACACACCCCGCAGCAGGCTACGCGCTACAGCGACGTTGCACTCACGCCGCCCGTGGACGTCATCGAGGACACCAACGGCATCACGCTCTACGCCGACCTGCCTGGCGTGCACCGCGACAAGCTGAATCTGCAAATCGAGTCCGACACGCTCACCATTGAGGCGGAATCGGACCTCAGCGTGCCTGAAGGCCTCACCTCCAGCCATACAGAAGTTGGTCTGGCGCGCTTTCGCCGCGTTTTCACGCTGAGCAAGGAGCTGGATACCGAACGGGTGTCCGCCGAGCTGTCCCAGGGCGTTCTGACGCTGCGCATTCCCAAGGCGCAGCACGCGCAGGCACGCCGCATCGAGGTTCAGCTGGCCTGACAGCGTGCGCCCGTGTGCACAGGCGCAGGCGCATCGCCCCCTGCGCCGTGTCCGTCACCGCGTCCATTGCTGGCCAAAGAACTGCACCACCTGCGACTCCAGCTCCGCGTGGTAGGCCACACGGTCAAAGCCCGCCGGGTTCGCCGCGGCATCGCCCGCGTCGGACGGCAAGGCCTGGCTGGGCTGGGCCATGAAGGCGAAGTGGCCCGCGCCCGGCACGGTGGCTGCCTGGGCCGTGGCCAGGTGCGCCGCCACGTGCCCACCGTGGTATCTGCCCGTCAGCACGGCGTCCTGCTCGGCCACGCGCAGCAGCACCGGCACGCTCACGGCCTTCAGGCTGTCGGGGGTGAACACGACGGCCATGGGCGCGAGGGCCACCACGGCGCGGATGCGCGCATCCGCCACGGAGACCAGAGTGCCGTCGGGCGCCGTGGCAGCCGGTGCGGCAGCGGCCGGCTGCGGCGCCTTGGGACCTTTGGCCAAGGCGCAGAAGCCTGGGTCGTCCTGCACGCCGCGGCAGTGCTGGGCAGCGCGGGCGGGCTCGGCCTGCGCGCCAGCCAGGGCCAGCACGGTGTAGCCGCCAGCCGAGTGTCCCAGCGCGCCGATGCGGCCCGCGGGAATGCGCGCGCTCCACTCCGGGCTGGCCAGCAGCGCGTCGAGCACGCGGCTGATCTGGCGCGGACGCTCGCCGAAGTAGCGGCCCGAGGTGATCATGGAGCGGTCCTGCCAGTTGTCGCCGGGGTGGCGCACGGCAGCCACCAGATAGCCTTCGGCGGCCAGGCGCGTGGCCAGGTTGTGGTGTGCCAGTTCATTGCCGCCCGTGCCGTGCGAAACCAGGATCAGCCCCTTGAGCGGTTCGGCGGACACCGGAGCCCCCAGACTCACCACAGGCCGCCAGGGGCCCAGCTGTACCACGCCCGCGCTGCGCGCGGTGGGGTAGAACAGCGCGACATTCACCGGCTCGTCGCCCGGCACGACAAGGGTGCGCAGGCCGGCGTGCTGGGCCGACGCGGCGCCGGACAGCGCGGCCAGCGCCACGAAGGCGGCGGCGGTGAAGGGGCGGATGTGCCGTGCGGCAGAGCGCAGGGCCAGAAGGAGGATGTGGGTCACGGTGCGCCTTTCGTCGGTGGTGCCAGGGGCCGCCACCGTGCGAGGGGGTGGTGGCGTCTTCGCGGCACTGTAGGCGCCGCGTGCCCGCACGGGGAGCGGCATGCGACGAAATGCCCATCGGCGGCGCGAAACGCCGGGCAAAAGGCGCGAGACGGTGCCGCCCGCCCCCCCCTTAGAACGTGTTTACGATCTTAGGGCCGCAGCGTCACTACAGCGCCTGCAGCAGGGCGCGCGCTGCAGGCTCTGACGACGCGGGGTTCTGCCCGGTGATGAGCAGCCCGTCGGCGACCACGTGCGGCTTCCAGTCGGCATGCTTGGTGTACAGGCCACCGTGGGACATGAGCATGTCTTGCACCAGGAAAGGCACCACATGCGTCAGGCCGGCGGCGGCTTCCTCGCTGTTGGTGAAACCCGTCACGTTCTTGCCGCGCACCAGGGGCTTGCCGTCCGGCGCCTTGGCATCGCGGAGTACGCCGGGGGCGTGGCACACAGCGGCCAGAGGCTTGCCAGCGGCCAGTGTGGATTCGATCAAGGCGATGGACCGCGCATCGCCCGCGAGGTCCCACAGCGGTCCGTGGCCGCCAGGGTAGAACACGGCGTCGAACTGGGCAGCATCCACCTCCGACAGTTTCAAAGTGGCGGCCAGCTCGGCCTGGGCGGCGGCATCGCCCTTGAAGCGGCGCGTGGCGTCGGTCTGCGCATCGGGTGCGTCGCTCTTGGGGTCCAGCGGCGGTTGGCCACCCTGGGGTGACGCCAGGGTGACTGACGCGCCTGCGTCCTTGAACACGTAGTACGGGGCGGCGAACTCTTCAAGCCAGAAGCCGGTTTTCTTGCCGGTGTCGCCCAGCTCGCCGTGGGAAGTGAGAACCATGAGGATGCGGGGCATAGCTGTCTCCTTCTAGGGCAGGGTGAAATCGTTGATCCTTCTACCGTACCCCTGATGACTGCTGCTGTGCGTTGCCCCGGCGCAGTTTGCGGCGTGGGCTTACAGCGCGGCTTCGAGGATGCGCCGGCTCACGGCGGGCGTGATCTCGCGCTGCTCGCCCAGCTGCAACATGCCGTGCGCCTCCAGCTGCGCCACCGCGGCGTTCACCGTGTCCATGCCCAGGCCGTAGCCCGACAAGCGCGTGGCGATGCCCATGCTTTCAAAGAAGGCACGCGTGCGCTCGATGGCGGCGCTGATGCGCTCGTCGTCGGTGCCGGTGGTGATGCCCCACACGCGCTCGCCGTACTGCAGCAGCTTGGCGCGTTTGGCGCTGCGGCGCTCGTTCAGCAACGCGGGCAGCACGATGGCCAGCGTGCGCGCGTGGTCGATGCCGTGCAGGGCCGTCAGCTCGTGGCCGATCATGTGCGTGGCCCAGTCCTGCGGCACGCCCGCGCCGATCAAGCCGTTGAGCGCCATGGTGGCGGCCCACATGAGGTTGGCACGGTCGTCGTACACGGGCTCGGGAGCGGTGAGCAGGCGCGGGCCGATCTCGATCAGCGTCTGGAGGATGCCTTCGGCAAACCGGTCCTGCACGGGGGCGTTGACGGGGTAGGTGAGGTACTGCTCCACCGTGTGCACGAACGCATCCACCACGCCGTTGGCCAGTTGCTGGGGCGGCAGGGTGTAGGTCTTGGTGGGGTCGAGCACCGAGAACACCGGGTAGGTGTACACGCTGCCAAACGACAGCTTGGCGCCCTTGGCGCGGTGGGTGATGACGCCGCCGTTGTTCATCTCCGAGCCCGTGGCGGGGAGCGTGAGCACTGAACCAAACGGCATGGCGCCCTTGACGTTGCGGCCGTGCTTTTCGAGGATCGCCCACGGGTCGTCGCCCTCGAAACGCACGGCGGCGGCGATGAACTTGGTGGCGTCGATCACCGAGCCGCCGCCCACAGCCAGCAGAAAGTCGAAGCTGCCCTCGCGGATCTGCGCGACGGCCTTCATGGACGTTTCGTAGCTCGGGTTGGGCTCGATGCCGCTGAAGGTGGCGTGCTGGCGCTCGCCCAGCGCAACGCGCACCTCGGCCAGCGTGCCCGTCTTTTCGGCGCTGGCGCCGCCCACGAGGATCAGCACCTTGGCAGCGGCGGGCACGAGCTTGGCCAGGTCGGCAATGCGGCCCTGGCCGAAGGCGATGTGGGTGGGGTTGTGGAAGTCGAAGTTCAGCATGGTGGGGCGTGTGGGTTGGTGGGGCAGGCCAACGGTGGCGCGCGGGAGCGGGCCATTGTGGGGCGCTGGCTGCCAGCGTGCAGGTCGCCCACTGGACAACCCTGCACACCCCGTGGCTCGGCTACACCACGGCGCCGGCCCCCTGCCGCGCGAGTGCCTGCAGCCGCGCGGCCATGAAGTCGCGCAGCGCACGCACCAGCGGGGTGATCTGGTGGCGGCTGGGCGCCACGAGGTACAGCGGTACCGCCTCGGTGGTCCAGTCCGGACACAGCGGCACGAGGCGGCCGGCGGCCAGGTCGTGCGCCACGTCGAAGTAGGACTTGTAGGCAATGCCCCGGCCCAGCACGGCCCAGCGGCGCACGGCATCGCCGTCGTTGGCCACGTTGCGGCTGCGCACGCGCACCTGCACCTCATCGCCAGCCGCGTCCCAGAAGCGCCAGCGGTCGTGCACGTCGCCACCGAGCATGAAGCACAGGCAATCCCGCTCGGCCAGCGCATGCGGCGAGTCGGGCGCGCCGTGGGCTGCGAGGTAGGCGGGCGCGGCGCAAAGCACGCGGCGGTGGTCAAGCGCCAGCGGCAGTGCCACAAGGCCCGAGTCCTGCGGCTTGCCGTAGCGAAAGGCCGCATCCACCGGCTCGCTGTAGACATTGGCCACGCGGTCCGATAGCTGCAGGCGGAGGTCGACGCCCGGGTGCTCCGACTGGAACGCGTCGAGCCAGGGCAGCAACACGTTGCGCCCGAGGTCCGATGGGGCTGCCAGCTGCAGCATGCCCGTGAGCGCGCTGGCCCGCCCACCCTGCAGCTGGCCGCGCACCTGGTGCAGCGCGGCCAACGCGGGGCGGCACTGCTCCAGGAAGAGTTCGCCCTCCTGCGTGAGGCGCAGGCTGCGGGTGGAGCGCGCGAACAGCGCCACGCCCAGCTCGGACTCCAGCCGCTTGAGCGCGGCGCTGGCGGCGGCGGGCGTGAGGCCGAGTGCTCGCGCGGTGGCCGAGAGGCTACCGCTGTCCACGGTGCGCACGAAGATGTCGAGGTCCTGCAGGCTTTTCATTGGCGGTCACGTCCGGGGGGATGCATATTCAAATTTAATTTGAATATGGATTCAATCAACACCCCATTTGCAAACAATCCAATTAAACCGACCATTGGCGCATTGCTTCAACCCATCCAGGACCCCGCACCATGAAAGCCATCGGCTACACCCATCCCGGCGCTATCGACCACCCCGGCGCCCTCCTCGACATCACCCTGCCCGACCCCGTGGCGACCGGGCGCGACCTGCTGATCGAGGTGCGGGCCGTCTCGGTGAACCCTGTGGACACCAAGGTGCGCAAGGGCACGGGCCCTGCCGAGGAGCAGCCCTACAAAGTGCTGGGCTGGGATGCCTGCGGCATCGTGCGCGCCGTCGGCCCGGACGTGACACTCTTCCAGCCCGGCGACCGCGTCTGGTACGCAGGCTCCATCGCCCGGCCCGGCACCAACAGCGAGCTGCACCTGGTGGACGAGCGCATCGTGGGCCATGCCCCCCGGTCGCTCGACGACGCTGAGGCCGCCGCGCTGCCGCTCACGGCCATCACCGCGTGGGAGCTGCTGTTCGACCGCTTGGGCGTGGTGCCCGGCAAGCAGCCCACGAACAAGACCTTGCTCATCATTGGCGCAAGCGGCGGCGTGGGCTCCATCCTCACGCAGCTGGCAGCGCGGCTGACCGGCCTCACGGTGATCGGCACCGCGTCGCGCCCCGAAACGCAGGCCTGGGTGCGCGAACTCGGCGCCCACCATGTCATCGACCACAGCCAGCCGCTCGCGCAGGAGCTGGCGCGCATCGGCCACCCGGTGGTCGACATCATCGCGAGCCTCACGCAGACCGATGCGCACTTCGCGCAGATCGTCGAGGCCATTGCGCCCCAGGGGCAGTTCGCGCTGATCGACGACCCCGTGTCGCTCGACGTGACGAAGTTCAAGCGCAAGTCGGTGTCGGTGCATTGGGAGCTGATGTTCACGCGCGCCTTGTTCGGCACGGCCGACATGATCGGCCAGCATCGCCTGCTGACCGAGGTGGCCCGGCTGGTGGATGCGGGGCTGATCCGCACGACGCTGGACCAGCGGTTCGGCACCATCAACGCCGAGAACCTGAAGCGCGCGCACGCGCTCATCGAGAGCGGCAAGGCGCGAGGCAAACTGGTGCTGGAGGGGTGGAACTGACAGCAGCGGCCGGCAGCCGTCCGGGCATTTGTATCGGCTTGCAACATACTGTGTTTAAAAACAGCATCTCCGGTATAACGCGGGGACTTCACCACACCAGGAGATTCCCCATGCTGGACCACATGACTTTCCGCGTCACCGACATTGCCCGCGCCAAGGCGTTCTACAGCGCCGCCCTGGCCCCGCTGGGCTACAGCCTGTCCTTTGAAGGCAACTACGGCATGAACATTCTGGGATTTGCCTACCCGGATGCGTCCGAGCCCGATGGCAAGAAAGCCGACGTGTGGTTCATCGACGGTCCTTCACCCTACGGCGGCCCGCCAGCGACCACGGGTTGCCACCTGGCGTGGCGTGCGCAAAACCGGGCGCAGGTGGATGCCTTCTACCAGGCGGCGATCGCGGCCGGCGGCAAGGACAACGGCGCGCCGGGCCTCCGGCCCGACTACCACGCGAACTACTACGGCGCCTTTGTCATCGACCCCGAAGGCAACAACGTCGAAGCAGTGTGCCACCTGCCCGGGTGACCACGCGGGGCGCGGCGGCGGGGCTGGCCGCAGCCGCCTCCGCTGCGCTTCATCCGATTTTGCTATCTACTTGATAGCTTGCAGCGCCTGATACATCAGCGCTGGCGCCTATTTTTCTTTCAAACCGCTGCGGCGCCAGCGTACGCCAATCTTATGCGGCCGGCGCGGCGATGGCCTGGTCGATGGCGCCAAAGATGCTGGCGCCGTCCTTGCCCTTGACCTCGATGCGGATCGTGTCGCCGTACTTCATGAACTCGGTGGTGGGCTTGCCGTCCTGGATGGTCTCGATGCAGCGCTTCTCGGCAATGCAGCTGTAGCCCTTGGGCCATTCCATGCGACCGTTCTGCTCCACACCCTTGTTGCTGACGGTGCCGCTGCCGATGATGGAACCGGCGCGCACGTTGCGCGTCTTGGCCACGTGGGCGATCAGCTGGCCGAAATGGAAGGTCATCTCGGGCCCGGCGTCGCACATGCCGACCTTGCGCCCGTTCCAGGTGGATTGCACTGTGAGGTTCACACGGCCGTGGTCCCAGGCGTCGCCCAGCTCGTCCAGCGTCACGGCCACGGGGCCGAAGGCGGTGGCGGGCTTGCTCTGGAAGAAGCCGAAACCCTTGGCCAGCTCGGCCGGGATCAGGTTGCGCAGGCTCACGTCGTTGACGATCATCACCAACCGGATGCCGTCCAGCGCCTGGTCGGGCGTGGTGCCCATCTTCACATCGCCAGTCACCACGGCGATCTCGGCCTCGAAGTCGATGCCCATGGCCTCGCTGGGGACCACCACGTCGTCGCAGGGTCCGATGAAGTCATCGCTGCCGCCCTGGTACATCAGCGGGTCGGTATAGAAGCTCTCGGGCACCTCGGAGTGGCGAGCTTTTCGCACCAGTTCAACGTGGTTGATGTAAGCCGAGCCATCGGCCCACTGGTAGGCGCGCGGCAGCGGGGCCATGCACTGGGCGGGGTCGAAGGGGAACGCGTGGCGGGCGCGCCCGCTGTTGAGCTGGTCGTACAGGTCCTGCAGCTGGGGCGCAATGAAGCCCCAGTCGTCCAGCGCTTGCTGCATCTTGCTGGCAATGCCGGTCGCATAATGGGCTGTGCCCAGGTCACGGGAGACGACAACCAGTTGGCCGTCGCGCGAGCCGTCTTTGTACGTAGCGAGTTTCATGGTGGCAGGACCTTTGTCTCAGAGGTTGATGGGCACCCCTAGCGAAAATTACGCTTGGGTAAATTGATTTAACTAAACAAAACGCCCAAATTTTAGTGCACATGGACAAAGAACGTGCAGGAATTCAATCGGTCGAGGTAGGTTTCGCCCTGCTGGAAGGCCTCACCCGCTCGCGCGGACCCCTGATGCTCAAGGATGTGGCGGCCTCGGCAGGCATGAGCGCGGCCAAGGCGCACCGCTATCTGGTGAGCTTTCAGCGCCTGGGCCTGGTGACGCAAGATCCCCGCACGGCCCGCTACGACCTGGGCCCGGCGGCCCTCAAGCTGGGCCTGGCCTCGCTCACCCGGCTGGACGGGGTGCGGATGGCGCGGGAGCGCATGCCTGCCCTGATGGAAACCATCGGCCATACGCTGGCATTGGCCGTGTGGGGCAACCATGGCCCGACCATCGTGCATTGGGAGGAATCGCCCCAGGCGGTCACCGCCAATCTGCGGCTGGGCGACGTGATGCCGCTGCTCTCGTCGGCGACGGGGCGTTGCTTTGCGGCGCACATGGCGCCCGAAGCCGTGGCCCCGTTGCTCAAGGAAGAACTGGCGCGCGCCACCAAGATGCGCCGCACCGACCTGCCCGCCACGATGGCCGAAGTCAACGCCCTGCTGGCCGAGGTGCGGGCGCACGGTGCCGCCCGTGTGGTGGACACACTGCTACCGGGCATCGTGGCGTTCTGCGCGCCGGTGTTTGATGCAGACGGCCACCTGGAGCTGGGCATCACGACGCTGGGTTCCATCGCCACGTTCGACCCGGAATGGGGTGGCGCCATCGACGCCCCCCTGCGTGCCGCCGCGGCGCAGCTGTCGCGCGACCTGGGCGCGAACCTCCCGTCTTGACCTCGGCGACCACAATCCTCCCCATGCCCCGCCGCGCGCTGGTTCTGATTACCGCCCTGGTACTGGCCGCGCACTGGCTGGTCCTGGACGGGCTGCCGCTGGGATGGCAGTCTGCCGCCCCGCCACCGGCGCCAGCCTTCAGCACCCGCAGCATCTCCCTGCCGCCGGCTGCCCCGGCCCCTTCTTCTGCCCCTTCGGCTGCAGCATCGCCAGACCCCGTCAAGGCCGCCGCCACGCGCAAAAGCAAACCCACGCCGCCCGCGCCCAGCCCGGCGGCTCCGCCACCGACGAGCCCGCTGGCCGGCACCGCACCCGCCACGTCCCCGGCGGAAAGCCTGCCTTCGGCCAGCGAAGACGCGGCAACACCTCCGGAGCCCCCCGCACCCGCGGCCGAAAGCTTGGCCGCCGCCAATCCAGACACCGAGTCCGCGGCCCCCTCTGCCACGCCTTCCTCGCCGCCGCCCCCTTCCCCTCCCTCTCCCACCTCCGCAGACGCCCCCACCGACGCCGGTGTGGACATCCGTGCTCCCGGCGGCGGCCCGGGCCAGGCCACCAGTACCGCGCCGCCCCCGGTGCGCCTGCCAGCCCCCGCCCGCCTATCCTTTGACGTCCACGGCCAGGCCAAGAAATTCGCCTACTCCGCCAGCGCCGAGTTGCTGTGGCAGCACGACGGAAGCCGCTACGAGGCGCGGCAGGAAATCAGCGCCTTCCTGCTGGGCAAGCGGGCCCAGCGCAGCGCGGGCCACATCACGGCCCTGGGGCTGCAACCCGAGCGGTTCTCCGACCGCTCGCGCAGCGAACAGGCGGCCCACTTCAACCAGGCCAAAGGCCGCGTCACCTTCAGTGCCAATACGCCGGAAGCGGCCATTGGCGCGGGAGCGCAAGACCGGCTGAGCGTATTCATCCAGCTCGGCGCCCTGCTCGCGGCCGATCCCGGGCGGTTTGTGCCCGGCACCGAGATTGCCCTCACCACGGTGAGCGCCCGCAGCGCCGACCGCTGGACCTTCACCATCGAAGGCCCGGAAACCCTGGAGCTGCCGGCCGGCCCTACCCCAGCCCTCAAACTGCAGCGCCTGCCGCGCAAGGACTACGACCAGAAGGCCGAGCTGTGGGTCGCCCCCGGCCTGGGTTACCTGCCGGTGCGCATCCGCATCACCCAGGCCAATGGGGACTTTGCGGATTTGCTGCTGCGCAGCAGCACCGCCCCTTGAGTCCATCCCCGCCAGCCGCCTTGGCACGGGCGGTGTTGCGCCTACGCACCATGGGGCTCAAATCGCCTGCCAGCGTCGGGCTGCAGGCCATTTCGTGAAATACTGGTACACAGCAAGCTGGCGCAGACCTGTGCGGACCGTCGCGGTCAGACAAGACGCTACGCCCGTGCCGGTTTTTGCCGCAAGCCGCCCCCGGGGCTTGAACTCTGCGCCGCCGCTGTCATCTGACTTTCTAATCAACCAGGGGAACGCGATGCACATGCTCTACGACTCGGAATCTTTTGTGGTGGTCCACATGCTGCCCGACGCGGCCGAGCCAAGGAGCGCCCCGGCGCTCAATGACACTGCGCCCGCTGGGCCTCAGCTTGCGCGCCACGGGTTTGAAATCGTGGACAAGCGCTCCGGCAAGGAGGTGTACCTGGATGGCTCCTGGGCAGAAATGTTCCAGGAACAAATCCTGGCGTGGCAGCGCGAAACCCCCACGCAGGAAGAGGTTGAGGACGCGCTGGACCGCTACGCCGGGCTGGCGCAGAACCCGGTCGTGGTGCACTGATCCCCGCGGAGGCGCTGCGCGCCTTCCCCCAAGGGGGACGGCGACACCGCTGCGGGGCGGCTCTCGCTCGTCGTCCCTCGCGATCGCGCGGCGCCAGTTTCGCGCGCCGCTGACCTGTCACTCCCCGGTCGGATAAATCCGCCGGTACATCGGTTCCACCAGGATCAACACGGCAATCAGCCGGCACACCTGCAGTGCCGTGACCACCGGCACGCCGAGCTGAAGCACCTTGGCCGTGATGGCCATCTCCGTAATGCCGCCGGGGGACGTGCCCAGCAACAAGGTCACCCAGGGCAGGCCCGTGGCCCAGGCCAGCAGGGCGGCAAACGCCGCACAGATGGCCATGAGGCCCACCGTGCCCACGGCCACGGAGGCCAGCCAGCGTGGTGCGGTGTGCAGGAACTCCTTGCGAAAACGCACCCCCAGGCTCACGCCAATCACGAGCTGCGCCGCATTCACCAGCCCCTGCGGAACGGCAGACGGCACGTATCCCGCCATCGTCAGGCCCATCGAAACCACCATGGCACCCATGAACCACGGGTTGGCGCGGCCCAGGCGTTCCATCACCCATGCACCGGCCCCGGTCGCCAATGCCAGCAACGCCAGGCCCGGCCACCAGACGTGACGCACGGTGGGCGGCAGGATGTCCAGGCCATGAAGCCCACTCCACTGCAGGGCGAAGGGAATCGTGACGGTCACGATCAGGAGCCGCAGGCTGTGGCTGGCGGCCACGAGGTCGGTGCGCGCGTTCTCCCGCTCGGACAGCAGCGTCATTTCAGACGCCGCGCCGATGGCGCCTGAAAAGTAGCTGGTGGCCCGCATCATCGGCGCCGGCACCCCGTGCATGCGCGGCGCATGGAGGCGATACAGCCACGCGCCGAAGAGCCAACCCAGCAGCAGCGCCCAGCCAATGGCCAGTGCGATGGCCCACCAAAGCCCGCCGATCAACGCCACCACCTCCGGCGTGAAATACAGGCCCAAGGCGGCACCAATGGTCCACTGCCCCGCATTGCGCAGCGGGCCCCAGCTTTCGGTCGGCCCGCCAGCCATCGACACCAGCGAAGTGGCCAGAAGCGGGCCGATCATCCACGGCAAGGGCGTACCCAAGGCGACACAAAAGGCCGCCGCGGCCCAGGCGAGGGCGAGCGTGGCGGCAACGCGAACGGGAAAGAGCTGAGACATCAGGAGAACATGCTGGAAGCGGAGCGACGTATGCATGGGTGCGGGTGAGGCAAGTATCCCGCACCGGGCATACACACTCCGCCAGCGCTCGTGCACGCCCACGCTGCCCTGCAGCGACCCGTTGGCGCACGGCGCGCCACACGCCAAAGAAAATGGCCCACAGCGCCTGTCCCGCAAGCGCAACCAGCTATTCTATTTATAGCACCCTGGTTGCCCCACGCCGCGAAGCCATCTCATCACCCATGGCGCTCAGCGCCTCGGCAGGCAGCAAGGCAAGGGCTGCCGGGTACACCAGCCCTTCTTCCACGTCGATGTGGTCCGCATAGTGGGCGGCAAAGCGTTCCAGCGCGGCTTCATCCTCGGCGCTGAACGCCGCGCACGTTGCCTGGGCCAGCGCCTCCAGGGGTGCGCGGGCGGCCGCCCAACTCGCGGCCATGGCAATGTGGTCCTGCTGCAGCTGCCGCACGGCCCGGGCGACCTCCGGCGCGCCATGGGCCAGCAGCAGGGGAAACAGGTGCAGCTCTTCGTCTTCGTGGTGCAGCGGCGCGGCCATGTCGAAGTAGCGCAGCACATCGCGCGCGGCCTGGCGTGCGTTCTCGTCGGCCCCCTGTTCGCGCACATGCGCGCGCAGCCGCATCAGCAACGCCAACGTGCGCTGCACGCGCTCGTGGCAAGCCTCGAGCATGGCGAAGGGCTGCTCAAAGCCCACTGCGGGCGCGGTGAAGCCTGGAACGGGACGCGCGGGAACAGCCGTGGACGCCATGGCAGATCAACCAAAACGCACAGGCTGGCCCTGGCGGTCAAAAGGAATGAAGGCACCGTGGCTGCCGGCCTTGATCGAGTCGACCATGCGCTGCAGCGGCGCCTCTGCCTCCGCGCTGGTGGGCGCACGATTCAAGGTGCCCGCCATGGCGGCCGCAAACACCATGGCCCAATCGCGCCCGGGCGCGGTGAACTGCTGAGCCTCCCGCACAAGCGCATCGAACGACGCGAGCTCCTGCGGAGTCTTGTCCACGCACATCAGCGGTACCAGCGCGCCGCCCTGCCCTGCCTCGAAGCGCGCACGTTGCGCGGGGGTGGCGTCGTCGGGCAGCTCGACCGCCGCGAAGACAAACAGCAGGCGCTGGGGTTCGGGCTGCAGGCGCGCGGCGCGCAGAAGGTCATCGAAGCTGGAAATTTCCATGGAAAGGGTCTCAAAAAACGGTCACAAGAAAAGCTGCCACCTCAAAAGCCGGGGACCACACCCCGTCCCGGCTGCAGCGTGCTCACGTAGCTGCTGGCGGCGGGGCGCACCCGCACGGCCTTGCGCGAGACCACGGTGCCAATGCTGATGAAGCACACGGCCTGCTCGCTGGGCAGCAACTGGAAGAGCGCGCGCAACCCCGCCGCCTTGAGTGCCTTGCCGCTGGTCAGCGCCGAGCCATACCCTTGCGCCGTGGCCATGAGCAGCATGTTCTGTACGGCGCAACCCGCAGAGACCAGGCGTTCGGCCAGATCCACCTCGGGGTCGCCGCGCTGCGCATCGACCACGGCCAGCAGCAGCACGGGCGAGCGATGGGCCTTTTCACGGGCTTGCTCTGCCTGTTCGGGGGAGGCCTCGGGGTCGCGTTCGAGCAGCGCCTGGGCAAACACCTCGGCCAGCTCGGGCCGCGCGGCCGCGGGGACGAGCACGAAGCGCCACGGCACGAGCTGCCCATGGTCGGGCGCGTGGGCGGCCGCCCCCAAAATCTGCGCCAGCTCGGCGCCAGTGGGGCCGGGCGCGCCCAGCCGCTTGGGCAGGATGGTCTGGCGCGACTGGATCAGCGCCGCGGCCATCGCAGCAGGCTCGTCGGAAGGCGCTGCTGCCACGCGGCTCGCCGCGGCATCGCGGGATGCGGACGCCGCCACGGAGCCCGGGTGGCGGGCGGGCTTGACGGGCCAGGGAATCACAGCCATTTGCAGGTCCTTGAATTGAGTCAGCCGGGGCGGCCATCCGCGCGCACACGGCCATACCAGCCGCCCAGGCGCAAGCCCCACACGCCCATGGTCAGAGCCCAAAGGCAGGCAGCTGCCGGCAGCATCCAGGTCCACGCCAAGCCAAAAATGCCGGGGAGCTCGGCGGCGATGCGCAGCACGGTGGCGGCCTGCAGCATCCAGAACAGGCTCCACGCGGTGCGGTCGGCCACCAGGGCGCGTCCGCTGTGCCCGCAGGACACGCGCGTGACCATGGCCAGCATCAGCGAGGCCAGGCAGCCCATGGTGAGTGCGTGCAAGGGCCCCAGGCCCAGCGCGGCCATGCCAAAGCGCCAGGCCAGCCAGTGCGATGCGCCCGCCAGCAGGAACGACACGCCCAGCCAGAGAAACCCAATGTGCAGCATCGCCAGCAACCGGTTCTTGAGGCTCTGAACCAATCCCCAGACGCAAGCCAGCCACACGAGGATGCCCCCCACAGCCAACTGCAGCGTTCCGAGCACCAGTGTCCAGGGCGGTCCGGAACCCACCACGGGCACGCCCGCCCACTCCAGCCATGCGGCCACGACCTGCATCAGCGCGGCGCCGAGCATGAGCCACAGCACCCAGAACGGCCGCCAAGCCAGCACCATGGGCATGGCGCTGGAGGTGAAAAACGGAATCATGCGGTGCGCCACAGTGACGTACACCACCACCACAAATCCCCATAGCCCCGTGAACACAAAGGCGCGGGCCAGGGCGTGCGTGCCGAACGCCAGGCTCAAGCCCAGCCCCACCATGCACAGGCACCCGACTCCGCAGCCCGCCGCAATCACCCGCGCGTGCAGTTGGTCCTCGGCACGGCTCAGGCGCACCCGCCCCCAGAACAGGGCGGTCATCCAGACAAGCCCGGCACAGGCCAGCGCCAGCCCTGCCAGGGCCGCGCCGATGCGCCAGTGCGCACCCACAAGCCACAGCAGCCAGCCCACCGCCTGTGCCAGCAACGGCCACTGCAGCGCCTGCGGAGGCAGCGGCTCGACCCCCAGCCACTTGGGCCCGGCCGTGAAAAGGAAGCCCGCAAAGAACAGCGGGATGAAACCGAGCACCATCACGGCCGAGTGCACCACCGTGGGCGACATGGCGTAGTACATGCCCCACCAGCCCGTCGAGCGTGCGAGCTGCACCACAGCCCACCAGCCACCCGATGCCACGAGCACCGCCATCGCGAGCAGAAAACCCAGCCGATGGGGCGCCAGCATCACGTACTGCCAGCGCCAGCGCCGGTCCAGCGCTGCCAACGCTTCAGGAGAGGGCTTTCCCGATGCCGGACGCACGGGGATCACGGGCCGAGCACTCACCCGCAGGCTCCCAGGTGGCCGCACTGCGTGCAGTAATCGCAGCCGTCCTTGCGAATCACAGCGTGCGCCCCGCACTCGCTGCACTTCTTGCCCGCCATGGCCTGCGGCACCGGCACGGGTGGGGCCGCGGGCTCGCCCAGCGGCAGTTGTTGCTGCACCGGGTCGGCCACGCGGCGGGCCAGGATGTTCTGGATGGCAAAGGCCATGGCCGCCACCTCGGAGTCGTGCCACATGGGCACGAGCGTGCCGTCGTCCTTGCGGTGCGTGCCCAGCCGCACGGGGCCGCGGTCCCAGGCCACCTTGCGCATGTCGCTCAGCGCCCGCTCCAGAAAGCCCCCGCGCGCGGCCAGCGAAAGCAGCCGCATGCTGGAGGTGATCCACTGCTGCGACTCGCCGCTTTGGCCCACGGGCATGAAGAACTCGATGGCCCGGTCCACCGTGCGGTCGCCCACGCCCGTGGGCACCGGCAGAAACGAAACGATGAGGTAGAGCGTCTTGTGGCCTTCCTGCGTCCAGTACTCCAGCTTCTCTGCCACGGCCGAGAGTCCGCCCTGGGGGCGGCTTTCGATCACGGTGCGCATGGGATCCACTGGTGCGGCGGGCGCGGCTTTGGGCGCAGGGGCCGGCGCCTCTGCCGTCGGCGCGGGCACGTGGGTTTCCAGCACCGAACCCAGAATGGTGTTGGGGCGGTACGTCGCCAAGCCCTTCAGACGCGCGCGCCAGGCCTGCAGGTACAGATCCTTGAAATCGTCATAGGGGTAGTCGGCGGGGATGTTGACGGTCTTGGAGATGGCCGTGTCCACGAACGGCTGCACCGCCTCCATCATCGCGATGTGGTCCTGCGCGGACATGGCGAGCGCCGAGACGAAATAGTCCGGCAGCGCGTTCACGTCGCCCCCCAGCTCCCGGTACAGCCGCCAGGCGTGATCCTCCACCGCGTATTCGGTCGTGCTGCCGTCGGACTCGCGCTTCTTGCGCTTGTACATCCACGAGAACGGCGGCTCGATGCCGTTGGAGGCATTGTCGGCAAAGGCCAGGCTGACCGTACCCGTGGGCGCGATGGACAGCAGGTGGCTGTTGCGGATGCCATGCTCGCGAATGGCCGCCTTGAGCGCGTCGGGCAGGCGGCTGGCAAAGGTGCCTTCCAACAGATAGGGATCGGCCTGGAACTTGGGAAAAGCCCCCTTCTCCCGCGCCAGGTCCACGGAAGCGGCGTAGGCCGCATCGCGCATGCACTCGGCAATGCGCGCAGCCATGGCGCGGCCCTCGGGCAGGTCGTAGCGCAGGCACAGCATCGCCAGCGTGTTGCCCATGCCGGTAAACCCCACGCCGATGCGCCGCTTGGCCATGGCCTCGTCGCGCTGCTGCGGCAGCGGCCAATAGGTCACGTCCAATACGTTGTCGAGCGCCCGCACCTGCAGGGCCACGGCCTGCGCAAAGGCTTCGAAGTCAAATGCCGCCACGCCGCCAAAGCCGAAGGGATGGCGCACGAAGCGGGTGAGGATGATGGGCCCCAGGTCGCAGCAGCCGTAGGACGGCAGGGGTTGCTCGCCACAGGGGTTGGTCGCCGCGATCTCCTCGCAGTAGTGCAGGTTGTTGTCTTCGTTGATGCGGCCCAGGAACAGGATGCCGGGCTCCGCGAAGTCGTAGGCCGACTTCATGATCGTGTCCCACAACTCGCGCGCGGGCACGGTGGAGTAGACCCACAGTCCGTCCGCCCGCTGGCGTGCACCCTGGGCCAGCAAGGCGGCACCCGGCTGGGCCTTGTGCACCAGCTCCCAGGCTGCGTTGTTCTCCACGGCGTGGATGAACTCGTCCGACACGCCCACCGACACATTGAAGTTGTTCCAGCGGCCGGGTGTGCGCTTGGCGGTGATGAACTCAAGCACATCGGGATGGTCGATGCGCAGCACGCCCATCTGCGCGCCCCGGCGCGCGCCCGCGCTTTCCACCGTGGAGCAGGACTGGTCGAACACGTTCATGTAGCTGCATGGACCCGAAGCCATCGATGCCGTGGCCTTGACCTGCGCGCCCTTGGGCCGGATGCGCGAGAAGTCGTAGCCCACGCCACCACCGCGCCGCATCGTTTCGGCAGCTTCCCGCAGGGCCTCGTAGATGCCCGGAAAGCCGCCGTCGTCCACCCCCTGAATGCAATCGCCCACGGGCTGCACGAAGCAGTTGATGAGGGTGGCCTGGATGTCGGTGCCGGCGGCGCTCATGATGCGGCCGGCGCCGATGGCGCCCGCCTGCACGTTCGCCAGGAAAAGTGCCTCGTACTTGCCCCGCAGGTCCGGAGCCTCCACCGAAGCCAGGGCGCGCGCCACGCGCTGGTAAAGCTCCTGAACGGTGGTCTCGCCGGGCTTGAGGTATTTCTCGCGCAGCACGTCCATGCTGATGGGCTGCAATGCGGCCACGGGCGAATCGGTATTGGAGAGTGGGGGCTGGGGTTCGCGTTTCATGGGGGCAGATGATTTGGGTTTCACGCGGCCAGGGCTTTGCGCTCCCTCAAGAACGCGGCATTCCCCCGGTTGCCTCCGGGCGCCGCGTCAGCGGGCGGTCACAACTCGTCCAGAAGCACCTGCCCATCATGCTCCACATAGGGGTGGTAGGGGCCCGTGCCGCTGTTGTCGGCCTGCGAGGCCGGCACGAAGCCACCCGTCGTGACATCGAACACATGCACCTCTCCTTCCTCGATCACATAGTGCCAGCCGTGCAGGCTGATCTGGCAGCTTTCCACCCGGCTGCGCACCATAGGGTATTCCATGAGCCGCTCCAGCTGCAGCACGATAGCCCTTTGCTCGGTGCGGCGCAGCACCTCCGGAGCCGGCTGCATGGGCAGCACCGCCTCACGCCCCAGGTCCAGCCAGCGGTTGAGGTTGGGGGCTTCCGGCGAAACCTCACCATACATCGCCTTGATAGCCCCACAGTGACTATGGCCGCAAACGATGATGCGGTGAACCTGCAGATTGAGCACCGCAAACTCGATGGCGGCCGTGGTGCCGTGGTGGCCATGCGATCCATCGTACGGCGGCACAAACGCACCGACGTTACGCACCAGAAACAATTCGCCGGGACCGGCCCCCGTCAGCAGATAAGGCACCAGGCGCGAATCAGAGCAGCCAATGAACAAGGTGGTCGGATGCTGCCCCTCGTCTACCAGGGTCTTGAACTGCTCACGGTACTGAGGGAACGCGTCGTTGTGGAAACGGCGCAGGCGGTCGAGCAGTTCGTCAGGCATGGTGTTGTCCGGTGCAGCGCAAGGGCTTACTGTACAAGCGGTGTTTCGGCCGCATCCAGCACCACGCCCTCCAACACCGCAGCTCCTGCCAGCACTTGCAGGTATTGGCGCAGCGCATTCACCCAGGTCTGCTGACGCAGCGTCAGGGCAATGGCCTGGCGGACTTCCTCGAACGCCGGCTGCCTCCCCGGATCGCGCGCCACCACTTCCACCACATGCAAGCCGAAGCGGCTATGCACCAGCCGGGCCAGCACGCCGATCTCTGCGCCCCCAAACACTTCGCGCGCGAATTCCGGCGCACAGTCGGCCCGCGTGAGCCAGCCGAGGTCCCCGCCCTGCCGGCCGCTCGGGCAGTTGGACCACTGTGCGGCGGCCTGGGCAAACTGGCCGCCACCGTCGTCGGCACAGCGCAGCTCGATCAGCAAGGCCTCTGCCCGCAGGCGCAACTGCTTGACATCCACGCCCGGGGTCACAGCGAAGAGCACATGGCGAAGGTGCGCGCGCTCGCCCTGGGCGTGCGTGGCCGGGTGGGCATCGTGGTAGCGGCGGCAGGCCTCTTCCGACGGCTCCGGAATGGCCAGTTCACGATCCAGCAGCTGCTCAATGGCATTCGACGCCTCGGCACTGATGGCCCCCTGTATGCCCGGCCTGTCGGCAGCCGAGAGCAACCCGGCCCGCTGCGCCGCTTGGCGCAGCAGTTCGGTGCAGGCGCGCTGGCGCAGGGCTTCCTCATCCAGCCATTCACCCGGGCCATTCAACGGCACGCCATTGACGGAGGCGACGACGGCCGTCGCGGCCGGCACGGCATCGATGTCGGGCGACGCTGGCGCCTGCGCGGGCGCATCGGCCAGGGACGCCACCAGCGCGTCACAGGCGGTCGCCTGCGCTGGCGTCAGCGTGCTTGCGGGCACGCCCGCATGGTTGCTTTCTGTGGAGCTGCACCCGCAGCCCCCGGTTCCGCATCCGCTCATGGTTGCTCCTTGGGTAGTGGACTTCAGGCGCGGCGGTCTTGCGACTGCATGTGGCCTGCGGGCAGGTTCATGCGGCGTGCGCGCACCACCTGGTAGGGGCGCAGCACATAGGCCAGCGTGCCAAAGCCGCTCCACACATGCACCAGGCGGGTGAAGGGGAACACCAGGAAGATCGTCATGCCCAGGAACATATGGGCCTTGAAAATCCAGCCCGCCTCGGCCAGCAGCTCCACGCCACCGCTGCGGAAGGTCACCACGCGCTGGCCCCATTCGGCGAGCTTCATCATCATGGAGCCGTCCAGGTGCTGGGCCGACAGCGGGATGGTGGCCAGGCCCAGGGCCAGCTGCAGCCACAGCAGTACCAAAATCAGGATGTCGCTAGTCTTGGAGGTGGCGCGGATGCGAGGGTCCGACAGGCGGCGATGCAGCAGGATGGACAGGCCGATGAACGCGAGGGTACCCGCGATGCCGCCCGACACCATGGCCATGAGCTGCTTGGCGCCTGCGCCCATGAAATGCTCGTACAGCGCATGGGGCGTGAGCATGCCGACCGTGTGGCCGAAAAACAGGAACAGTACGCCGATGTGGAAAAGGTTGCTGCCCCAGCGCAGGCTGCCGGTGCGCAGCAATTGCGACGAATCACTCTTCCAGGTGTACTGGTCGCGGTCAAACCGCGCCCAACTGCCGATGAAGAACACGGCCAGGCAGATGTAGGGGTAGATGCCAAACAGCAGGGTATCAATCCAGGGGGTGGTCATGCTGAGACTCCTTGGGGAGCCCGCTCGGTGCGGGCGTTGCGAACAAAGTGCAGGGGTTGCCCGTCGCGCAGGTTGCCGGGCTTGGACTGGCCTTGCGTGCTGCAGCCGCCAAAGGCCTCGGGCTCGGCCCAGACCTCATCCATGGCAGGCTCGGGTGTGAGGGCGACCGACTGCACGCGCTGGCCCGACACTTCGAGCACCGCGGCAACCACGCTGGCGTAGGGGCTGCTGCGGGCCACCAGCGCACTGAACAAGGCGTTCAGGATGTGCGCCATCTCGCCCAGGAATTCCCGCGCCACTTCGGGCGGCTGGGTGGAAGCGAACTCCAGCACCACGGGCAGGTGGTCGGGCAGCTCGTCGGCCTCAAATTGCAGGCCCGCTTTTTCGTATGTCTGCATCAGGTCGATGAGGGCTGGCCCCCGCTCGCGCGAGTCGCCGTGCACGTGCTCGAACAGGTGCAGCGAGGTCTGGCGGCCGCGGTCAAAGTTGTCCACGTAGCGGGCTTCGGCTTCCAGCGGGTCTAGCGCGGCGAGGTGCTGGCACACGGCCTTCAGCTCGTCCATGCGCTCGGCCGTGAGGGCCTGCTCGGCCTGCAGCGCGTCGATGAGCTGCGGCATCACGCTGCGCAGCTGCGCATCGGGGTAGCTCAGCAGGTAGCCCAGGGCGCGCAGGGTCAGACGCACGGAGGTCGGGTTCTTCTTGAACATGGTGATTTCCTTCCCTGCGGTCAGACCGTGGCCTTGATGGGGATCGTGCGGGGCTTCTTGCCGCCGAACATGCTGACTTCCGTCGCGCCGTCCGAACAGCCGTTGCCAAACGAGAAGCCGCAGCCGCCGCGGATGTCGAACGCGTTCTCGGCATATTCGCGGTGGGCCGACGGGATCACGAAGCGGTCCTCATAGTTGGCAATCGCCATCACCTGGTACATCTCCTCCACCTCGGCCATCGACAGGCCGGCCTGCTTGAGCACGGCCAGGTTCTGGCGCTGCTCCACATGCTTGTCGCGCTGGTAGGTGCGCATGGCCAGCATGCGCTCCAGCGCGCGCACCACGGGGCCGGTGTCGCCGGCGGTGAGCAGGTTGGCCAGGTACTGCACGGGAATGCGCAGCTGCGACACGTCCGGAATCTCGCCATTCACGCCCACATGCCCCGCGTTGGCCGCAGAGGTAATGGGCGAGAGCGGCGGCACGTACCACACCATCGGCAGCGTGCGGTACTCGGGGTGCAGCGGCAGGGCCACCTTCCAGTCCACGGCCATCTTGTAGACGGGGCTGTTGCGGGCGGCTTCCATCCAGCTGTCGGGGATACCGTCAAGGCGAGCCTGCTTGATGACTGCCGGGTCGTTGGGGTTCAGGAAGATGTCAAGCTGCGCCTGGTACAGGTCGCGGTCGCGCTCCACGCTGGCGGCTTCCTGGATGCGGTCCGCGTCGTACAGCAGCACGCCCAGGTAGCGGATGCGGCCCACGCAGGTCTCGGAGCACACCGTCGGCTGGCCGGCCTCGATGCGGGGGTAGCAGAAGATGCACTTCTCGGCCTTGCCCGACTGCCAGTTGTAGTAGATCTTCTTGTAGGGGCAGCCGCTCACGCACATGCGCCAGCCGCGGCACTTGTCCTG
>Ga0307408_100000106_pt1 | contig 91438 bp, 74 predicted proteins | sample 322Cmetagenome_FD_202116 | JGI IMG/M metagenome (GOLD analysis project Ga0307408, IMG submission 202116) | Maize rhizosphere microbial communities from greenhouse at UC Davis, California, United States - 322HYB-C-3 | ecosystem: Host-associated > Plants > Roots > Rhizosphere > Soil | place... | reverse complement strand
CATGTAAAATGTCGTTCCCGTGGAAAAAGCTGATCAAGGTCGATAACGTTTATGTGGTTCAAGAATCTCCAGGTTTACCGCCTGCCTGCCCCTTGGGCATTTACTCCAGAACAACTCGAAGAAGCCCTCCAGTCGCAATCCTTCTCGCCTGCCAGCAGCAATGAGCTGATGCGCCAGGGCTGGGACAAGCCGCGTCCAAACGGCGGCCTGGTGCACGTTGTCAACAAGCAGATGCTGATGGTGCTGGGCACCGAGAAAAAGCTGCTGCCATCGACCGTGGTCAACCAGGTTGCCAAGGCGCGCGCCGCCGAAATGGAAGAGCAGCAAGGCTTCGCTCCTGGCAAAAAAGCCATGAAAGAACTCAAGGAACGCGTGCACGACGAACTGCTGCCGCGCGCCTTCACCATCCGCAGCAACACCTGGTGCTGGATCGACCCGGTCAATGGCTGGCTGGTGGTCGATGCCGCCAGCCCGGCCAAGGCGGACGACGTCATCAAGCACCTGCTGAAAGCGGTCGACCGCATGCCGATCGAAAGCCTGCGCGTGCAGCGTTCCCCGGTCGGCGTGATGACCGCCTGGCTGCAGGATGACGAAGCGCCAGCCGGTTTCACCGTCGACATGGACACCGAACTGCGCGCCACCGGCGAGAGCAAGGCCGCCGTGCGCTACGTGCGCCACACCCTGGAGCCGGAAGAAGTGCGCCGCCACATCGCCGCCGGCAAGCAGTGCACCCGCCTGGCCATGACCTGGGACAGCAAGATCAGCTTCGTGCTGACCGAAGCGCTGGCCATCAAGAGCGTCAAGCCGCTGGACGTGATGAAGGAAAACGATGCCGTTACCCGCAACGACGAGGAACGCTTCGACGGCGACTTCATGCTGATGACCGGCGAGCTGTCCAAGCTGCTGCAGGACGTAGTCGACGCCCTGGGCGGCGAAGCGAAAGCCTAAGCCTGGGTGAGCGCCAGCAGGCGCTCGCAATAGCCCGGGGCCTGGTCCTCGGGCACATTGGTCACGCCGAGCAGCAGCCCGCCGTTGGCAGGTGCTGCCCCGGCATACCATGCCGACAAGGCGGATGGCGCCATGCCCAGGCTGCGTGCCCGAGCAGCCACCTCCACATCACTGACTCCCAAAGGCAATTGCAGCAGCACGCCCAGTGCCGCCGGTGCATGGACTGCGCCCAGGCGTTCCAGTGCCGCGCCCAGCGCATTCCTGCGCTCCTGGTACAGCCGCTTCATGTGGCGCAAATGGCGCAGGTAGGCGCCGCTATGCAGGAATTCTGCGACGGCCAGTTGCACGACCGGCGGCGGCGCGCTGCCGCAGGTGGAAGCAGTTTGCGCCAGCAAGTCCGCCAGATCCGGCGGTGCCACCAGGAAGCCAACCCTGAGCGATGGCGTCAGCGTCTTGCTGAAGGTGCCAAGGTGCAGCACGCGGCCGTTGCGGTCCTGCGAGGCCAGCGCAGGTGCAGCGCGCCCCTGCGGCTGCAGTTCGCCCAGGTAGTCGTCCTCGATGATCCAGGCGCCCGCCTGCGCCGCCCACTCCAGCAAAGCCTGTCGCCTGCGTAAGGACAGGGTGACGCCGAGCGGCGCCTGCTGGCCGGGCGTCACCACCGCCAGCCTGGCACGGGGTGCCAATTGCGCACCAGCCGCCACGTCCAGCCCTTCGGGATCGACCGGAACCGGCACCAGCCGGAGGCCGGCCGCTGTGAGCGCGTCGCGCGTGGCCATATATCCCGGCTGCTCAATCCATGCCTGCTCGCCTTTCAACTCGAGTGCACGCAGGACCAGCCCCAGTGCACCCGCGTAGCCGTTGCAGACCAGCACCTGCCCGGGTGTGCAATCGAGCCCGCGCGCCACGCACAGGTAAGCCGCGATCTCGGCGCGCAGCGCATATTCGCCGCGCGGATCGGGATAGGACAGCGGCATCGCAGCCGCAGCGCGGGCCGCCCTGCCCATCACGCGCGACCAGGTCTTGAAGGGAAATGCATCCTGCGCTGGCACGCCGACCTGGAAAGGGCTGGTGCTGACGGCGCGGCCGGGGAAAGCTTCCACGGCCTCCAGTGCTGCCGCACCGGCCGCACGCGCTGGGACGCCGCCTGTGCGGCCAGCAGTGCTGGTGCCGGTGCAGACAAAAGTGCCTGCCGCGCCGGCGGTGTAGACGAGTTGCTCATCGCGCAGCCGCTCGTAAGCCTGGCGCACCGTGCCGCGCGCCACGCCCAGTTGCGCCGCCAGGTCATGCCACGATGGCAGCCGCGCCTGCGGTGCCAGCCGCCCATCGCCGATTGCGCCGCGCAGGCCGAGGAAGATCTGGTCCGCCAAGGTGGCAGCGGCCTTGCGGTCGATGGAGAGGTTGAGGGGATGGTACATAAATTCAGTGCGATCTTGCGTCTTTTTGATGGCCCAAGGCAAAGGTACCATGAATTCATCCCAATCCACGAAAGCCATCATGTTCTTCAAGCCCTTGATCGCCGCAATGCTGGTGAGCCTTACTTCCATTCCCGCCCAGGCCGACGAAGCAGGCAGTGGCGCCAGTCGCGCCAAGCTGGCCGGGAGGGCGCTGGTTGGCCAGCCGGGCCCCGCCGCCGTGCTGCAAACCATAGACGGCCAGCGCATCGACCTCGCCTCCTACTACGGCAAGAAGCCGGTCTACCTCAAGTTCTGGGCCACCTGGTGCGTGCCCTGCCGCGAGCAGATGCCGGCGTTCGAGAAGTCCTTCCAGCAGTACGGCGACAAGCTTGCCGTGGTCGCCGTCAACGCCGGCTACAGCGACACCGAAACGGAAGTGAAGAGCTATCGTGCCCAACATGGCCTGCACATGCCAATCGTCATTGATGACGGTTCGCTGGCGGCCAGCCTGAACCTGCGGGTAACGCCGCAGCACATCGTGATCGGCCGCGACGGCCGCATCCAGCACATCGGCCACTTGCACGACAAGGAGCTCGAGAAAGCGCTGGCAAGCGCCGTCAATGAACGCGCCGCCGCCAGTCCGGTTGCGCTGGCGCCGCAGCCGGCAGCCGCCGCGCCAGTCCGCACCGCACTGAAGGTAGGCGACCTAGCGCAAGGCTTGCCGCTGCCCGCCGCGCAAGGCAAGCCACGCGCCCTGATGTTCTTCTCGCCGTGGTGCGAGTCCTACCTGCGCGAAAGCCGGCCGGCGACGGCGCAAGCCTGCCAGCGCGTGCGTGAAGAAGCCGAAGCACTGGCCGCAACGCAGGGCGTCGAGTGGACTGCCGTCGCATCGCCGGTATGGTCGTCGGAAAAGGAAGTCGCCGAATTCGCGCGCAGCAAAAAGTCGCGCATGGCCATGCGGCTGGATAAAGACGGCGCGTTGTTCAACGCCTTTGGCGTACGCCAGATTCCCAGCATCGTCCTGCTCGACCGGCAAGGCCGCGTGGCACGCGTGATGGGCCCTGAAGAACGCGGCCTGGCTCAGGCAGTGCAAGCCTTGCAGGTGCAATGATGCGGCGGCTTTTGCTGGCGCTGCTGCTCTCGGTGCTCGGCCTGGCGCGAGCGGTAGCGCAAGACTTCCTCGAACCGGAGACAGCGTTCCGCTTCTCCGCGCGAATGGCCGATGGCGGCACCGCCGAAGTCAGTTTCGACATCGCCGACGGCTACTACATGTACCGCGACCGTTTCCGCTTCAGTGCAGATGGCGCCAAGCTGGGGGATCCCGAACTGCCGCCTGGCAAAGTGAAGTTCGACCAGACCTTTGGCAAGGAAATGGAAACCTACCGCCACCGCATCACCGTGCGCGTGCCGGTACAGGGCGAAGGTCCCTTCGTGCTGCGCGTGACGAGCCAGGGCTGCGCCGATGCGGGGCTGTGCTACTCGCCGATGGATTCCGGCATCACGCTCGAAGCGGCCGCGCCGCTGGCGCAAGTACTGCACGACGGCCGCCTGCTGACGATCGTGCCGATGTTTCTGCTGCTCGGCCTCGGCCTGGCATTCACGCCATGCGTGCTGCCGATGGTCCCCATCCTTTCCTCGATCATCGTTGGCGATGGCGCGCAGCCAAGCCGCAAGCGCGGGCTGCTGCTGTCGGGCGCCTACTCGCTCGGCATGGCGCTGGTGTACACCGCGCTTGGCATCGCAGCCGGACTGGCAGGCGAAGGCCTCGCCGCATCGCTGCAAAAACCGCTGGTGATCGGCGCCTTTGCCTTGCTGCTGTCTGCGCTGGCGTTCTCGATGTTCGGCCTCTACGAATTGCAGTTGCCGGCAGTGCTGCAGTCACGCCTGGCCGACAGCGCCAATCGCCGCACGGCAGGCAAGCTGGCAGGAGTGTTCGGCATGGGCGCCATTTCCGCGCTCATGGTCGGGCCCTGTGTGGCCGCGCCGCTGGCAGGGGCATTGGTCTACATCAGCCAGACGCGCGACGTGCTGGTCGGCGGCAGCGCCCTGTTCGCTATGGCGGCTGGCATGAGCGTGCCGCTGGTTTTAGTTGGAGTATCGGCCGGCAGCCTGCTGCCGCGCGCAGGGGCCTGGATGGTGTGGGTCAAGCGCGCATTCGGCATCATGCTGCTGGCGCTGGCTGCATGGATGGCATGGCCGCTGCTGGCGACCCGCCACACGTCGGTACTGCCGTTCCAGCCAGTCGCCAATGTGCAGCAACTCGAAACAGAACTGGCAAAGGCGAGCGCAGAAGGCCGCCCCGTCATGCTCGACTTCTACGCCGACTGGTGCGTGTCTTGCAAAGAGATGGAAAAGTTCACCTTCAGCGCGGCGCCAGTGAAGACAGCGCTGGAGGGCGCGGTACTGCTGCAGGCCGACGTCACAGCCAATAGCGAAGAAGACAAGGCCCTGCTGAAACGCTACGGGCTATTTGGACCGCCCGCCATCATCCTGTTCGATGGCGGGGGCAAGGAAAGGGCGCGCGTGATCGGCTACCAGGACGCAGCGCGCTTCCAGCAAACGCTGGCGAAACTCAGGTGAATCAAAGCGGCTGGAAAACACCAGCCGCTTTGTTCTTCTGCACGTTATCCCACGCGAAGATCTGGCCGTTCATCGCCACATACACGCCAGGCGGCAGCACTTGCGCCACGCCGCAGGCAAAGCCCATGTTGAAGAAAGCGTCCGAATTATCGATCTCGTAAGGGATCATGGCGCCGGTGAAGACGATGGTCTTGTCCTTGATCGCAGGGCCCAGAACGGCAGCGGTTTGCGGCATGGTATCGGTGCCGTGCACGATCACGATCGCTTTTTCAGGAGCTACCTGGCAGGCGGCCAGCACGCGCTGGCGGTCGGCGTCGACCATGTCCAGAGAATCCAGCAACGACACAACTTCCAGCTCGCAAGGCGTCGTGATGCGCGCACGCTTGATCGCGGCAGGCAGGTGACTTTCGGTAAAAGCCAGGGTGCCATTCAGTTCGTTGTAATGCTTGTCGAAAGTGCCGCCAGTGGCAATGATGCGCAGGGTCATGATGAATTAGAATGAAAGCAAAGAATGGGCAGCATGATAGCCGAAAAAGTTTGCCACTTCCGGCTGGCATTCCGCCGAACAGTTGACTACACTGGGTTTTTTGCCCGGCAAGACCATGAAAGCGCTCGCACCAGGAACCGTGATATTCCACCGCTACCGCGGCTATGGCGTCATCACGGCTGTCAATTTGCTCACTGGCTGGATTTCCGCCCGGTTTGGCAATGAATCGCGCACGCTCGACCTGAACCTCTCCACCGACGAAGTGCAGTTTGCCGACGGCGAAGCGATCCTGTTCCGCCGCGCCCCGCCCGACCGCATGCCGCATGCACGCCTGATGGCGGTGGTACGCGAGTTGCACAAAGCAGGCTACCAGAAGTTATACCTGTACTCCTGGCCCAAGCCATCCGGCCTGCACTGGCGCTGGCACCTGTTCACCGGACCGCGCGACTGGATGCAGCGTTCATGGCGCGAAGGCTGGTACGGCTCCGGCGCCGACTACATCTTCAATCCGGTAATGGGCTGGGGCGACCAGCCCGGCGCCACAACGGAGGAACTGGTGCACGCCCTGGCCAAATTCGATCCCCAAGGCTTAGCGCAAGCCCTCGGCCGCGACGAAGACCATACCAATTGGTTTGCGCAGGTCTGCGACGCCCTGCTCCCCGGCTACATGTACAGCCTCGACATGCAGCGCCCGCACGGCGGCCCGTTGACAGAAATGCCCGCGGTGCCGGTCGTCCCCGTGCGCGCCAACCTCCCGCCCTACAGCGGAGAGCAGATCACCTGGCCGCCCGGCTGGGCCGGCCTCTGGACCAAAGTCCACGCCATGCCCCCACAGCCCACCCCGTGTCACACCCTGGGGTCACACCCCAACTGTGACACGGACACAGCCGTGTAGTGCTTCAGCTCGTGTCACACTTGGGGTGTGACCCCACGGTGTGACACGAAGTCAGCCGTTGATATGGTTGATCAGGTTCTGGAAAGCGTGGCGGAAGTAGAGCTCGTAACTGGCTTTCTCGACGTATCCGAGGTGCGGGGTGCACAGCACGTTCGGCATGCGCAGCAGTGGCGAGTTTTCCGGCAACGGTTCGGTTTCGAACACGTCCAGCGCGGCGTAGCCCGGATGGCCTGCCTTTAACGCTTCTTCCAACGCGCCCGGCGCAACCAGCTCGGCGCGGCTCACGTTGACAAACAACGCATCGCGTTTCATGCGCGCCAGGTCTTCGGAAGTGACGATGCCGCGCGTGCCGTCGGCCAGGCGCAGGTGCAGCGACAATACATCCGCTTCGGCAAAGAAGGCTTCGCGTGAGGCGGCTGCTTCGTAGCCATCGGCTACCGCGGCAGCGCGGCTCGATTCGCTGCCCCAGACCATTACCCGCATGCCGAATGCCTTCGCGTATCCCGCGACCAGCTTGCCGATCTTGCCGTAACCCCAGATCGCCATCGTGCTCCCCGCCAGTACCAGGCCCAGCGTATTGTGCTCATGGCTGATCGACACTTGCTGCCACTGCCCGTCGCGCAGCTTGCCGGCATACTGGAACAGCTTGCGCCGCGCCGCCATCACCAGCGCCCAGGTCAGCTCGGCCGGGGCAGTCGGCGAGCCTACGCCTTCCAGCACTGCGATGCCAAGCTCGCGGCAAGCTTCCATATCGACATGGCCGCTCACCTTGCCGGTCTGCGAAATCACTTTCAGGTTCGGCAGCTTCGACAGCAATGCACGGTTGAACGCAGTGCGCTCGCGAATCAAAACCAGTGCTTCAAAAGGCGCCAGTCGCGCCACCAGTTGCCCCATTCCTTTCACGGAATTATTGAAAACTTTGACCTCATGGCCTTCCAGAAGCTTGAAGCATTCCAAGCCACGTGTTGCATCTTGGTAATCGTCGAGGATCGCAATTTTCATGTCAGTTAGCAGATTTTGTGATGAAAATGGTAGGGAAATAACAGGTTTATGAATATCTGGAATAGCCTACTACATTAGTCGGGCAATATTCCTACATTTTTGTCGGAAGCGCGGGATCGCAGGTGTACAATCGGCCAAATTCAAGGAGCCCAACCAGGCTTCAGCAGCATATGTTCCAGCGCTTGAGCACACCCCCGCCCAGCGCTCGCGCCCTCGAGTAATCGGGCGCATCGACAGAACCGCCGTATTTCGCCGAAGTATCAATCCTTCCGCGCAAGCTATCAGCTGACGACGATTCCTGCCGTGCCGGGACAAGACAGAATTCTTTATTGGCATTGGAGGTACTATGAATCAGCCCGTTATGGGAGGCGTTGTAACCATGAACGCACCAGCTTACATTAAACAGCAAAAGCTGATCAATTGGGTGGCGGAAGTCGCCGCGTTGACCAAGCCTGCTCGCATCTACTGGTGCGACGGCTCGCAGGAAGAATACGATCGCCTGTGCGCTGAAATGGTTGCCGCCGGCACCATGAAAAAGCTGAACGAAGAAAAGCGTCCAAACTCCTACCTGGCTTGCTCCGACCCGACCGACGTCGCCCGCGTTGAAGACCGCACCTTCATCTGCTCGCAGACCAAGGAAGCGGCCGGCCCGACCAACAACTGGATGGACCCGCAGGAAATGCGCGGCACGCTGAACGGCCTGTTCGACGGCTGCATGGCCGGCCGCACCATGTACGTGGTGCCTTTCTCGATGGGCCCACTGGGCTCGCCGATCGCCCACATCGGCGTGGAACTGTCCGACTCCCCATACGTCGCCGTCAACATGCGCACCATGACCCGCATGGGCAAGGCCGTGTACGACGTGCTGGGTACCGATGGCGAGTTCGTGCCTGCGATCCACACCGTCGGCAAGCCGCTGGCAGCCGGCGAAAAAGACGTGGCATGGCCATGCAACGCCACCAAGTACATCGTGCACTTCCCTGAGACCCGTGAAATCTGGTCCTACGGTTCCGGCTACGGCGGCAACGCGCTGCTGGGCAAGAAGTGCTTCGCGCTGCGTATCGCTTCCACCATGGGCTACAACGACGCCAAGAACGGCGGCGAGGGCTGGCTGGCAGAACATATGCTGATCCTGGGCGTTGAATCCCCAGAGGGCAAGAAGCACTACGTTGCTGCTGCCTTCCCATCGGCTTGCGGCAAGACCAACTTTGCCATGCTGATCCCGCCGAAGACCTTCGACGGCTGGAAAGTCACCACCATCGGCGACGACATCGCCTGGATCAAGCCGGGCAAAGATGGCCGCCTGTACGCGATCAATCCGGAAGCGGGTTACTTCGGCGTGGCTCCTGGCACCAACACCAAGACCAACTCGAACTGCATGTCCTGCCTGAACGAGAACACCATCTTCACCAACGTCGCGCTGACCGACGATGGCGATATCTGGTGGGAAGGCCTGACCAAGGAAGCGCCTGCGCACCTGGTCGACTGGCAGGGCAAGGACTGGACCCCGGCGTCCGGCACCAAGGCTTCGCACCCGAACGCGCGCTTCACCGTGGCCGCTACCCAAAACCCTGTGATCGACCCGGCATGGGATGATCCAGCAGGCGTGCCAATCTCCGCCTTCATCTTCGGCGGCCGCCGCTCCACCACCGTGCCTCTGGTCACCGAAGCGCGCAACTGGATCGAAGGCGTTTACATGGCTGCGACCATGGGCTCCGAAACCACCGCTGCGGCCGCTGGCCAGCAGGGCGTGGTGCGCCGCGATCCGTTCGCCATGCTGCCGTTCATGGGCTACAACATGAGCGACTACTTCCAGCACTGGCTGGACATGGGCAAGCGCCTGGAAGGCAAGGGCGCCACCCTGCCCAAGATCTTCTGCGTCAACTGGTTCCGCACCGACGAGAACGGCCACTTCGTATGGCCAGGCTTCGGCGACAATATGCGCGTGCTGAAGTGGATGCTGGAACGTGTCGAAGGCACCGGCGGCGGCGTCGAAAACATCTTCGGCACCACCCCGCGCTACGGCGACATTTCGTGGGACGGCCTGCCATTCACCGCCGAAGAGTTCGAGACCATCACCTCGATCGACAAGGATGCATGGCGCGCGGAACTGAAGCTGCACGCTGAACTGTTCGAGAAGCTGGCATACCACCTGCCGCAAGAGCTGAAGGACAATATGGCCAAGCTGGAGCAGCGCCTGAACGGCTAAGCTGTATTAGCTTTGGCAAAGAACGCGCCCCGAGGGGCGCGTTTTTTTATCCGGCCTACCGGTCGGCTGCTGACCATTCGGGGCGCTGCTCGAAAGGAACCCTCGCCTGGTCCAGGCGGTCGACCTCCTTCATCGAACTCACCTCGTACAGCGTTTCAATCCCGGCGAAATGCATGCCGCCGCAATCGATGGCAACATGCGTGCCTCCCTTCCAGAACCAGTATTCGCGAATGATTCCATCGCACTTGATGGAGCGTGTGCGACCGTTGCGATAGACGTGCAATTCGGTAGGCCACCTTCTTTTATCCCCGGAGATATACGAGAGGACGACCCATGCAGCAGATTCGCCATCGGGCGCAAGCCGCACTTCATCGGCCCGCCGATCTTTAGTCAACCTGATGTCTTTGCCGGATGCAGTCACGACGTGGACGCTCTTTGCCTTGTCGGCATAAGCCTTGACCAGGCTACCGGCACTGGCAGTGGAACACGCCACGACAAGTGCAAGCGCAGGCGCAAAACGACGACACAGCATTCCCATCTCCCAAATAGTTGACCCGGCTCCGGGTTCCAAATAAGCTTCTTCGAAATTTATTAAAACTGCAACGTAAATATGAAGAAAAATCAGATGAAAAATTTGCTGGCGGTGATCGTGCTGGGAGTGTTGAGTGTTCCTGCTTTGGCTGCGCAAAAGGATTGCGAAAACCTTGCACATGCCAAACGGTTCAATGCAGGGTTCCAGAAGCAGTTCCTGGCCGTAGGGAAAGCCATGAACGAGCGTGAAGGCCAGTACTCAAAGAAAGTCCAGGCTATCAAAGCCAGGCTGGTCGACGCGCGAGTATGGACTCCCGAACAAGCTACCCAGGAGGTGAAGAGGCTGGGGTTCCTGGACGACGATGCCCTGGATGCCCATGCCACGCGCTTGGAAGCGAGCGACGACTTCAAGGTCAAGTTGCGCGCATTGGAAAGTGTCGAGTTAGCGACAGCGAACGACAAAGTTACGCTGGCCGGCAGCAAGTGTGTCATGGGATACGACGTCATCGAGAAGTACCATACGTGGGATGCGGCCTCGAGCGCAGTTTGGGAACTGCTGATCAGAAAACTTGCCAAAGTGGCGGCCGCGAACAACGTCAGCATCAACTGATGCCCGCTAAAGATTTTTCTTGACACGTGATTTGGAATGGGCGCAGAATCGCGTCCACTGATTTTTTACTAACCCTAATTTTCGAAAGGACGACCATGCCACGTACGGCTATCCACAATCTGCAAATGAGATAGCCCCGCAGCGCGAGCGCTCGGGGCAGGCAATCAAGCCACCCGAGCCGGTCGTTCTTCCAACACGAACCCCGGCCAGGAAACTCGCCGGGGTTTTTGTTTCTACAGCCCCGGCATAACGAAAGACGTTATGCCAATTAAGCAAAGCCTGCACAAAGGCCTGGTGCCTGTGCACATCTATACGGATGACATTGATCATTCGGCCATCCAGCAACTGCTGAATATTTCGAACCTGCCGATCGTGCATCCGCACGTGGCAGCCATGCCCGACGTTCACGCCGGCATCGGCGCAACTGTCGGCAGCGTAATCCCGACGCGCGGCGCCATCATTCCTGCCGCTGTCGGCGTCGACATCGGCTGCGGCATGAATGCCGTGCGCACCACGCTCACTGCGAGCCAGCTGCCGGACAACCTGGCGCGTGTGCGCAGTGCGATTGAAACTCTGGTGCCGGTCGGCTTCGAACAGCATGCCTTCGACAAGGTGCGCGGCTCCGCCCACGCCCGTGTCGGGCGTCCGCTGAACGACCGCCTGGACCGCATCGTGGCGCGCCACAAGGGCATCATGAAGATGCAGCACAAGTTTGCGCAGACCTGGATCTGCCAGCTTGGCACCCTCGGCGGTGGCAACCACTTCATCGAGCTGTGTATCGATGAAGAGCAGCGCGTGTGGATCATGCTGCATTCGGGCTCGCGCGGCATCGGCAATGTCATCGGCCGCTATTTCATTTCCGCTGCACGCAAGGAAATGATGCGGCACAAGGTGAACCTGCCGGACCGCGACCTGTCCTACTTCAGCGAAGGTTCCGAACTGTTCGACGACTATGTGGAAGCAGTGGACTGGGCCCAGGACTACGCCATGCTGAACCGGCGCAAAATGATGCGCCGCGTAGTGGCGGCACTGGAGCCGCACGTCCCGCCATTCAAGCTCGATGGCGAGGCGATCAACTGCCACCACAACTACGTGGCGCAGGAATCGCACTTCGGCCACAAGCTGTACGTCACCCGCAAGGGAGCCATCTCGGCGCGCGAAGGCGAGCTGGGAATCATCCCCGGCAGCATGGGCGCGCGCAGCTACATCGTGCGTGGCAAGGGCAACGAGGACTCGTTCTGCTCCTGTTCGCACGGTGCCGGACGGCGCATGAGCCGCAGCGAAGCGAAACGCAAATTCAACCGCTTCGACCTGGCCGAACAGACGCAAGGCATCGAATGCCGCAAGGATGGTGGCGTGGTGGACGAAATCCCCGCCGCCTACAAAGACATTGACCAGGTCATGGCACACCAGTCCGACCTCGTCGAAATCGTGCACACGCTGAAGCAGGTCGTGTGCGTGAAAGGATAAGCAATGAAGGTAACGATCAAACTACCAAAGCCGCGCAACCCGCTGGCCGTGCTGGCGCGCCAGCGCAAGGCCGGCAGCCACAAGCGCGACGAACAACAATCGCGCCGCGCATTGAAGCAGCAACTGCGCCGCCAGTTGGCGCAGCCGGAGGAGTGAGCCCATGCAATCGGCAATCATGTTGAACCAGCAGCAGGCAATCGACTTCCTGCTGCACGTTGCGATTACCCGCCCGGTCTTCATGTGGGGGCCGCCGGGCATCGGCAAGAGCGCGCTGGTGCGCCGTTTTGCGGAAGCCGTGGGCATGGAGTGCGTCTCCCTGCTCGGCAGCCAGCTCGCACCGGAAGACTTGCTGGGCATTCCGCAAATCGACGGCAAGTGCTCGCGCTTCTTCCCGCCGGCGAACATCGTGCGCGATGAGCCGTTCGTGCTGTTCCTGGACGAGCTGAATGCGTCCTCGCACGAAATCCAGAAGGCATTCTATTCGCTGATCCTGGACCAGCGCATTGGCGAATACGAGCTGCCGAAGGGAACCATCGTGATCGGCGCCGGCAACCGAGCCAAGGATGCGGCCATCGTCAAGCCAATGCCGTCCGCATTGGTGAACCGCATGGCGCACATCCACCTGCGCTCCGACCACCGCCAATGGCTGGAGTGGGCAAGCGGCGAGGGCGGCATCCATCCTTGGGTACTGGAGTACATCCAGTTGCGTCCCGACCACCTGTGGAGCGAGCCGCCGAAGCATGAGGAGCCGTTCTCCACACCGCGCAGCTGGCACATGTTGTCCGATGCGCTGCATTCCTTTGGCGAGGATGCGGGCGAAAATATGCTGGATGCACTGGCCTACGGCTTGCTGTCGCCAAACCATGCCGGCAACTTCAAAGGTTTCCTCAAGCAGTTGCGCCACAAGCATGGCCTGCATGCCATTATCAAAGGCGATCAGCACTGGCCGGATGCGCCTGCGGACCGCGACGTGCTGTACTTCCTCGCGCAATCCTTCCGCGCCCACCTGCTGAAGGAGCTGCCCGAGGAGGAATCGGCCGTACGCAGCGCGCACCATGCCTTGTCGATCCGCGCCAAGGATATGCTGCGCGACCTGGCCCGCATCAGCGTCGAAATTGCGCAATCGCTCCTCGGGGAAGATGCGCAAGGACGCCGCCTGCCTGCGTGGTTCCTGGTTGAAGTAGCACGCGACCTGCCACGACTGGCGGGCCGCAGCCAGAAGGAAACCGCATGAGCAAGGACAAGAAACCCGATCCTGCGGCGGAGGCGCGCAAGGCCGGCATTGCCCAGGTGCTGGCACATCCCGTGCTCGGCGCGATTGCGGGGCAGGTCAATTTCCGTGCCGAAGCCACGCAGCAGGTGGTTCCTGCCAAGGGATGGCTCGCTGTGTCGCCTGGCGGCACGGTGTGGCTGCACCCGAAACGGCGTGCGCATCCGGAGCAATGGGCGCGCGTCATCGGGATTGTGCTTTCCTGCCTGGGGCTTGGCATGGTGCGGCGCCGTGAGCCAGCGGCGCTGTGGGAGGTCGCTGCACTGGTGTCGGCCTCGCGCTTCTGCACTGAACTCAAGCTGGGTGAGTTGCCGGAAGATTGGCGCTTGCCGGAATGCGAAGACGCCAGCGTGGAATCCTTGCTGCAGCGCTTTTGCACCGACGGCTGTCCCGCGCCGCTGCTGGCGTGGCACGCCGATATCACCGGCGGTGCATCGCTCTTCGTGGCGCTCGACGAGAAACCGGTCGCCTGGCGACGCCAGACGCCTACACCCTGGCGGGAGTTGCTGGCCGATGGCATTGCGCGGGGCGTTGGCAGGGCGCTTGCCATTGCAGGTGGAGCGCCTGTGGAGCAAGCCGCTAAACCGCATAGCCGCGAACACCGTGCGCGGCGCCGCATGATGGACTGCTATCCCTTGCTGGGCGCATTGGCGGCAAGCTTTGACCTGGAGAACGATATCCGCATCTGCCAGCAGTACGACATTCGCGTCGCTGCCATCGATGTCGGCGCTCGCCGTATCTGGATCAATCCCGCAGCGGGCCTGAACGACGACGAAACGCTGTTCGTGCTTGCCCATGAGTTGCTGCACGCTGGCCTCAACCACGCCAGCCGCCGGCGTGGCCGGGATCCCGTGTTGTGGAATGTCGCCTGTGATTTTGCGATCAATGGCTGGCTGCTCGAAATGCAGGTCGGCGCGCCGCCAGCCATCGGCATGTTGCATGACGCTGCACTCGCAGGTCAATCTGCTGACGAAATCTACGATGGCCTGGCAAGCGATATCCGTCGCGCCCGCAAGCTGGCCACGCTGCGCGGTACCGGCCAGCCTGACTTGCTGGGCGAGGACAGCGGCACACAGTTCACCGACGCGGAGGAGTATTGCCGCCGAGCGCTTGCGCAAGGCATGGACCGATGGGAATTCGATGGACGCCGCGGCACCATGCCTGCCGGCCTGCTGGAAGAAATCCGCAGCCTGGCGCAGCCGCCCATTCCCTGGGACGCGCGGCTGGCACACTGGTTCGATGAGCGCTTCCCGCCGCTGGAAATGCGGCGCAGCTATACGCGGCCTTCGCGCCGGCAGGGCGCCACGCCGAACATCCCCCGGCCTTCGCTTTGCAAGCCTCCTGAGGAGGAGCGCAAAAGCCGCGTCTTCGGGGTGCTGCTCGACACCTCTGGCTCGATGGAGCCAGCCATGCTTGGCAAGGCGCTGGGCGCGATCGCGAGCTATGCGCTTGCACGCGACGTGATCGCTGTGCGCCTGGTGTGCTGCGACGCCATGGCGTACGACTGCGGCTGGGTCGAGCCGGAAAACCTGCTGGACCGCTTCACCTTGCGCGGCCGCGGCGGAACTGTGCTGCAGCCAGGCTTCGACCACCTGCGCGACCTGGCGCACAAAGGCGAGATGCCGGCGCACGGCCCCGTGCTGGTCGTGACTGACGGCTGGTGCGAGGACAAGCTCGAAACGCGCATGGACCACGCCTACCTGCTGGCCGATGGACGGCGCCTGCCATTCACGCCGCGCGGAGAAGTCTTCTACGTTACGGAATAGCTATTGGCCTGAAGTGACGGGCATCGGAGGCAACCCCATCATTTTGCGGCGAATGTTGAGCGCGTTTTCGTCCTCGATCACGACCGGTTTGCCGCTGGCGAGCTGGGTGCCGTAGCGCTGCGGCAGGCCCTTGGCGACGCGCAGCCTGTCTTCGGCCTGCGCCAGTTGCGATCCCGGCACATCGTTCTGCGCCTGTGCTTCACGCAGGGCGGGCAGCAGCGCTTCCAGTTCTTTCTCGGGCATGCGCATCAGGACCGTGAACGCGTTCTGCGACAGTTCGGGGCCAGCGAAGTGCGCGCCGGGCCAGCCGTGGGAGGCGACGATGGTTTTCAGCCGCGCGATCTCCTTGCGGTCGCGCGCCGCATCGCGTTTGCCGGGGGCGCCCATGCCTTCCAGCGCGCGGATCGCGGCCTGTTCGCGCGTGTCGAGCACCTTGCGCTTGATGACGATTTCTTCGCCGACGATGGTAGTGGCAGCGCCGCTATTGCCGCTGCTGCGGATGGTCACGCGCACATTGCCGCGCGCATGGGTAGTGCCGCGGTTGTCCTGCTCGACCTGGTTTGCTTCCACCAGCACCGTATGCTGCTGGCCGATGGGCAGCATGATGCGTGCGACTTCCTTGCCCGCCGCCAGCGTCTGAACGCTGATGCGGCTTGGCTCAGCCGCACCGGCCAGCCCATGGCAGGCCAGCAGCAGCGGTAGCGCAAGCTTGTAGACGCTCATCATGAACTTACGGTAGCAAACCTGCGGCAAGAGTGGAGCACGCGTGAGAAAGAGTGACTTTTTTCAAGTCATTCCGCGCTATCATTTCCAGCTCTTTTTAGCGGGGACAATATGGCGGAACTCGAGGTAGCAAAGCACGGCAAGAATGTCATCAATATGGCGGCCAGCAGGCAGCACGGCCTGGCGCACAAGCTGAAAGAGATCGCGCTGGAAATCGCGATTATCGTCTTCGCGGTCAGCATCAGCATTTGGTTCCACAGCATGAGCGAGCATCAGCATGAGCAGAAGCAGGTACGCACTTTCCTGCTTGGCTTGAAGACCGACCTGCAAGGGGACATCAAGCAGCTGAACTGGTTGCCGGGAAGTTACCGCGATGCCGATGCGGATTTCCGCTACCTGGCCGGACTCGATCCCAAAGAAAATCCGGATGCGGAGAAATTCGAGCGCGCCTGGGCCACGGTCAATTCGACTCGCTTCTTCATCTCCATCACCAGCCGCTTCGAAGGCTTCAAGTCGAGCGGTAAGCTCATCAATATCGAGGATGAGGAACTGCTGAACGACATCCTCACGCTGTACCAGGAAAATCATCGCGTGATCCAGGTCTCGGAAGCGGGCTGGCGTTACCGGCACGAGAAACTGCGCGACTATCTCGACGTCGCATTGGCGCAAGGCGACAGCATCGAGCAGCGCTACCAGGCCTTGGCGACACCTAACGGCAAGCGCCTGTTGCGCAACACGATTGCGGTTTCGCAGCTTTACCAGCGCTATGCCGACGCGGCCAAACTCAGTGAAAAGATCATCGATCGCATCGATGTCCTGTACAAAAACGCCAAGTGAATATTTATACAAATTTTTTCTTGACACTACATTCGTGAAGAGCGCAGAATCAGCGCTCGTAAGTTTTGTATAACCCAGATCAAGAAAGGACAGTCATGCGCAATTTCGCTATCAACTGCATTAAGCACACCAGATAGCCCTGATGCGCGTGCGCTCGGGGCTTCTGGCAAATCGCCACCCCCGAGCCGGACGTCCCACGACAAAAACCCCGGTAAGGATACTTGCCGGGGTTTTTGTTTTTTGGTCCCGGCGCAAGGAGAAAGGAATCATGGAACTCCAACTGAAAGCTGTCACTCGGCAGAACTTCGACGACATCACTGACTTGCGGCTGCTGGACCACCAGCGCGACTACATCGCCAGCAACGCCTACTCGATTGCGCAAGCCAGCTTCTACCCGGAGATGCAGCCCCGCGGCATTTACGCCGATGGCGAGCTGGTTGGATTCCTGATGTACGTCGACCTGAAACTGGAAGGCCAACCCGGCGAATTTGGCGTGTGGCGCCTGATGGTGGATCTGCTCCACCAGGGCAAGGGCTACGGCCGCAAGGCGCTGCAAATGGCGCTGGCCGAGATCCGCGCACGCGGCGGCGTGCGCAAGGTCTGGATCAGCTACCAGCCGGACAACGCCAGGGACAAAGAGCTATACGCCAGCATGGGCTTCGTCGAAACGGACGTCGACGAGGATGGCGAAATGAACGCAGTACTAGAGCTGTAACGAAGAAGAAGGAGTCATTAATGCGACCATATCAACGCTTCCTGAGGAAATGGATCACCACCAACCTGCACGTGATCACCAAGGAGAATTTCACCGACATCGCTGAACTGGAATTGCACGAGCACCAGCAGGACCATGCGGCGTCCACCATGTATGCGATTGCGGAAGCCAGCTTTCACCCCAACTACCACTGCCGCGCGATCGCCGACAAGGACGGCGTGGTGGGCTTCCTGATGTACGCTGCTCCTGGTGCGGACGATGAACCGGGCGACTACGCGATCTACCACCTGATGGTGGACCGCCGCTTCCAGGGCAGGGGACACGGCCGGCGCGCCGTGGAACTGGCACTGGCCGAGATCCAGAAGCATGGGGACGTGCAGCGCATCTGGACCAGCTACGGTCCGGACAACGCCGTGGCGAAGGAACTCTACGCCGCCTGCAGCTTCATCGAGGCGGGCGTAGAGGAAGACGGCGAGATGTACGCCGTCTGGAGTCCCGATCCTTACTGAGTAAAGCTCAGGGTGTACGCGCCGGTTCGGCTGCTGTAATAGCTGGTGGCCTCGATGGTGTAGGTACCGGCCGTACCTGCAGGCAGTGTGAAGCTGATGCGCGAGTTGGTGCCGCCACCGCTATCATCGTCCGACTTGATGACCGATCCTGCTGGATCGCGCAGGTAAAGGTAGGTATCGAAGGCTGTCGAAGACAAGGCGATCGTCACCAGCTTCCCTGGCGAACTGTTGAAGGTATAGCGATCGGTGTAATACCCTGTGCCGCGTGCGCCAACCGGGCATCCGGTCGATTGCAGGTTGCCGTTAACCGGCACGCCACTATTGATCTGCGTGCTGCAGGCTGCAGCCGTTTGCCCATCCTGGTTGACGCTAAGCGACAGGGTTGGACCAGCGCCCGACAGCGAGAGCGTGGTGCTGCGGCTCATGCCGGAGTTGGGTGCGATGGAATAGCTGATGGTGCCATTGCCGCTGCCGCTGCTGGCGCCGGAGATCGTGAGCCAGCTTGGCGCGGCGCTCAGGCTCCAGCTGCAGCTGGCATCGGCTTTGACGGTGAAACTGCCGGTAGCGCCGGTGTTTGAGGCCCGGACACTGGTCGGGCTGACGCTCCAGCTGGCGCAGGGGCTGGCCTCCTGGAACAGGTTGAAGGTCGAAGCGACTCCCGGACCGCTGACCTGGCCGCTGCCGCTGAGTGCATAACCTTTATTGGCACTGGCGGTCACCGCAAAACTGCCGTTGCCGGTGCCGCTGCCGGCAGTGGCGAGCTTGACCCAGGCCGGCAATGCGCTGACGTTCCACGGACAGGTTGGCGCCGCGCTCACCGTGGCGTTGATGGTGCCGCCGGCCGCAGGGAAGCTAGTGCTGCTCAGGGTGATCGAAGGCGCAGTCGGGCATTGCGGTGGCCCATCCTGGGTAAAGGTAAAGCTGGCGGATTGGGCCGAAGCCAGGAGCTGGCCGGAAGCGCTGCGCGACGTGCTGCCAGGGTTGGCGGGAACCGAGTAGGTAAAGCTGCCATTGCCCTTGCCGCTTGATGCGGAGGTGAGCGATGCAAAGGCCGGCATGTCGGAAATAGACCATGGGCAGTTGGCCGGCGCGGAGACATAGGCCGTGCCGCTGCCGCCCTGGTAACCGATCCTGGTAACGGTTGGCGTCACGTAGGGCATGCTCGGGCAAGTGGCAGACACTGGCTGCGTGACTGTCACCAGTTGGTTTGCCAGGTAGAAGGAAGCGCTGCGCTCAGCGCCGCTTGGGTTCGGGAGAGCCTTGATAACGAAGGACAGGGTGCCGGACGGCGGCATCGTATACGGGCTGGGGCCCCAAGGCGACAGCCATGATGGCACGTTGGCCGCCTCAAAATGGCAACCAGGTGCGCCGGTTACGTTGATGTTGAACTCACCGCCGTCGCCGGGAGGCGTCGCCGAAGTGGCGGACAGGGCGAGCTGCTGGCCGGCGCACGCCTGGTCGAACACCGCTGCGTAGCTGGTGGCGTCGTTCAGCGCTGCGCCGCCTGACAGCAGCAGGCCGCCATCCGGCAGGCGGGTCACGCTGGTTTCACGCGCCGCGCCACGCTTCGGACCGGCGATGTTCCATTTGCCGCCGGCCGGCTGGTATTGCAGCAGCTGGCGTGCATACGGGTCGGTGAAGACGATAGTGCCATCGCCCAGCGTTGTGCTGCTGTCGGGGGTGAAAGCAAGCGGCATGTCGCCGCCGGGGCTGAACTGGCCGGTAGCGGGATCGTAGATTTCCGTGCTTGCCAGTTTCATTGAAGAGCGGCCGCCAGCGACCAGTACTTTGCCGTCGGGCAGGAGCACCGGCTGGATATCCTGTCGTTCGGTCGACATCTGTCCAGTCGCGCTCCATTGATTGGTGGCGGGATCCCAGATTTCCGCATTGCGGCTGTAGCCGTTCGCGGTATAGCCACCGGCTTTCAGCACACGGCCGTCCGCAAGCACCACCATGCCGTGCCAGCTGGTCGTTTCAACCATATTGCCCGACTTGCTGAACGTGCCTTTGGCCGGATCGTAGATCTCGGCATGGTGGCCCGAATCGTCGCGCGAGGCGACCAGCACGCGGCCATCCGGCAACAGGCGCGCCATGGTGCGGAAGTAGGCGGTGTTCATTGGCGCAGCCTGGGTCCATTGTCCGGTTGCGGGATCGTATATCTCGGCCATGCTGGAGAACGTGCTGTTCGGGGTCATCCCGCCGGCCACGAGGACACGGCCATCCTGCAGTGTGACTGCGGCATGTTCACGGCGTGCGGTCAGCATTGGGGCGACGGACGTGAATTGGCCGGTGGCCGGATCGTAAATTTCGGTGCTGGCGTAGAGCGGGTTGCCAGGCTTGGAGGTGCCGCCGGTGATGACGATGCGGCCATCAGCCAGGGTGCTGGCCTGGTGGAACATGCGCGGCGTTGTCATGGCGCCGGTCGTCATTTGGGCCTGGGCGGACAGGGTGGCGCAGGCCAGCAGGGCAGCGGCTGAAAGGTGGCGCAGTGGGGGCAGTTGCAAAGGTCTCTCCATAAAGTATTTCCCGGACACAACTCTATTCTGATTTGTGAAATAGTCAATAAAAAAAATAACGAAAATATTTAGGTTTGATATTTCGCACACGTGTGCTAAAGTTCGGCACATGGACACCCTGACCGCAAAAAGCGAAGCTACCTTTGCCACCATCCTCGACGCAGCCATGGAAATGGCAGCGGCAGAAGGCATCGGCAAGCTTTCGCTGGGCGAAATCGCCAAGCGCACCGGCATCAGCAAGAGCGGGGTTTTTTCGCGCGTAGGTTCGCTGGAGCAGCTGCAATGCGCGGTCCTGGATGAATACGACCGCCGCTTCGCCGCCGAAGTGTTCATGCCGTCGCTGTCGTTGCCGCGCGGATTGCCGCGGCTGCAGGCCCAGGTCGCGGCCTGGTTCCAGCGTGCGGCCGACGAGGCGTTGCGTACTTCCTGCCTCTACACCGCAGGCGCTTTCGAATTCGACGATTACGAAGGCAGCGCAGTGCGCGACCGCCTGGCGCAAGGCGCGCTGGCCTGGCGTGCCTCGCTGCGCAAGACCATCCTGCAGGCGATGGAAGCCGGCCAGTTAAGGCCGGACACCGAGCCTGAACAACTGGTGTTCGAGATTTACAGCCTGGTAGTGGGCCTGCTGCACGACGCCCGCTTCCTGCGTGACGAGCAGTCGCCGCGCCATGCGCAGCGTGCCTTCAACCGCCTGATTTCGACGTACAAGAGTTTCAACGACTTGTGATTTGGGTTGCCGCAGGTTCGCCTGCGGCCTTTTTTTAAGCGGAGTTCGCACGGGTGTGCGAAATTGGAGAGAGAAAATGCGATTCCTACTTTTGCTGGTGCCAGTCGGCATCTACTTCGTGAGTCATAGCAGCTTGTGGGGCATCCTGCGCGGACTGCCGAAGAATAACAGCGACTTCGGTGAAAACTATTAAGGAGCGGCCATGGTCCTCGATTTCTACTTTGACTTCGCCTCGGGCTATTCCTACTTTGCCGCACGCCGCATTGAATGGCTGGCGGCGGCCAATGGCGCGACCGTGCGCTGGCATCCGGTGCTGCTGCCGGCGCTGACCCAGGTGACCGGCGTGCTGCCTTCGCCGGTGGTGCCGCTCAAATGGAAGTACGTCACGCGCGACATGCAGCGCACGGCGCAAGAGGAGGCGATTCCCTTCAATCCTTCCAGCGCCTTCCCGCAGATGCTGATCGCGCCGGGACGCGCTATGCTGTGGGTGCGCGTCAACCATGGCGACGATGCGGCGGTTTCGTTTGCCCGCACCTGTTTCCAGGCCTATTACGCGGACGGCGTGGATATTGCGGACAAGGCCGTGTTGCTGGGGATTGCGGAGAGCCAGGGCATCGACGGCTCGGCCTTCCTGGCCGGCATGGAAGATCCGGCGATCAAGGCGCAGTTCAAGCAGGGCAACGAGGATGCGCTGGCCAAGGGCGTGTTCGGCGTGCCTTTCGTGCTGGCCGACGGCGAGCCGTTCTGGGGCTACGACCGCTTCCCGCAGCTGGAGCGCTGGCTGGCAGCGTCGCGCCGCGCGGCCTAGCGCCGCAGCTGATCCAGCGTCAGCCACAGCTCCTTGCGCGCCAGCGGAGCACCCGGAGGCAGGGCGGGATTTGGCAGTTCGATGACACGGCGTTTGCCCAGCGCCGCCTTGTCCAGCATCGCGCGGTAATAGCCAAACAGCAGGCGGTCGAACGAGCCGTCCGCCTGCGCTGCTTCCAGCCCGCGCCGGATGTCTTCCGCGAGAGCCGCATTGTCGCGGTGGACGAAAAAGTAATCGGCGGCGGGATAATGCAGCACCAGGTGCTGTTCGGCGGCCAGGCCAGGGTATCGCGCCACTTCGGCCCAAATCTCGTTGACCGAGCGCGGCACGGCGTCGATGCGTTGCGCCTTCAGCATGCCGAACAGGCGGTTGTAAGAGGGAACGGTATCGGGCGCCAGGCCGGCTGCGCGCAGGACTTCCAGGTCAGGCCAGTCCACGCCAAGCGCCATGTGGACGTTTTTCAGTTCGCCTGCACTGCGCATCTCACGCAAATGGCCGGCCCAATCCTCGCGCACCAGCAGGATGCGCCAGCCGATCAGGCCTTTGGAAATGGGAATGCGGACCGGCAGCATTTGCGCCTCGCGCTCGGGCGAAGTCATGGTGCCCACCACGTGGATCTTGCCGGAGTTGGCGAGCAATTCGGCGATGGCCCGGTTCTGCTGGCGGTATATCGGCGCCAATTCGGCGTGGTGCGTGCTGCCCGCTTTGGCCAGCGCCAGTTGCAGCAGGTCGAAGGCAAAATCCGATTTGCCGTTTTCGAATGCTTCCGGGGCGGGGTAATAGATGGTGCCTGCCTTCGCGCAGCAGGCGGCCACCGCAAAGGTGCAGAACAGGAACAGCCGGTAAAGCGCAGGCATGGCGCCTCCGCAGGGCAAGGGTTGGACTCGCTTATATTGTAGTGGGTGGCAGCGCGACATCAACCCATTGCGCGCCGGTCAGCGCCGCCATGCGCTCAGGGCAGATGCGCACCGCGGCATTGATCGCGCCGCCGGCCGGGATCACTTCCTTGTACTCGCGCAGCGAAACATCGCAATAGACAGGAATCGGGCCGGGCAGGCCGAAAGGACAGACGCCGCCGACCGGGTGGCCGGTCAGGGCTTCCACTTCTTCCGCACCCAGCATGCGCGCGGTGGCGCCGAAGTGGGCCTTGAACTTCTTGTTATCCAGCCGCGCATCGCCGCGCGTCACTACCAAGACGATGCCGTCCTTCATGCGCAGGGACAGGGTCTTGGCGATCTGGCCTGGCTCGACGCCGTGCGCGGCCGCGGCCAGCGCCACGGTCGCGGTGCTTTCCGCCAGTTCGATAACTTCGAGGTCTGGCGCGTGTTGCGCCAGGAAGTGTTTGACGGAATGCAGGCTCATTATTTTTTCTTGAGAAGTGGGCCGAGGTACTTGCCGGTCACGCTGGCCGGGTTGGCCGCTACGTCTTCCGGTGTGCCGCTGGCGATGATCTGGCCGCCGCCGGCGCCACCTTCAGGACCAAGGTCGACGATCCAGTCGGCAGTCTTGATCACGTCGAGGTTGTGCTCGATGATGACCAGGGTGTTGCCGTGGTCGCGCAGGCGGTGGATCACCTTCAGCAGCAGGTCGATATCGTGGAAGTGCAGGCCGGTGGTCGGCTCGTCCAGGATATACAGCGTGCGGCCCGTGTCGCGCTTGGACAGTTCCAGCGACAGCTTGACGCGCTGCGCTTCGCCGCCGGACAGGGTGGTGGCGCTCTGTCCCAGCTTGATGTAGCCCAGGCCCACGTCGAGCAGGGTTTGCAGCTTGCGCGCGATGACCGGCACGGCCTTGAAGAATTCGTGCGCGTCTTCCACTGTCATGTCCAGCACTTCGGTGATGCTCTTGCCCTTGTAGTGCACTTCCAGCGTTTCGCGGTTATAGCGCTTGCCGTGGCAGACGTCGCAAGGCACGTACACGTCCGGCAGGAAGTGCATTTCGACCTTGATTACGCCATCGCCCTGGCAGGCTTCGCAGCGGCCGCCCTTGACATTGAAGGAGAAGCGGCCAGCGGAGTAGCCGCGCTCTTTCGCGACCGGCACGGTGGCGAACAGGTCGCGGATCGGCGTGAACAGGCCGGTATAGGTGGCCGGGTTGGAACGCGGGGTGCGGCCGATCGGCGCCTGGTCGACCGAGATCACCTTGTCGAAGTGTTCCAGGCCGCTGATCGATTCGTGCGGCGCCGGTTCGGTCTGGGAGCCAAACAGGTGGCGCGACAGGGCAGGGTACAGTGTGTCGTTGACCAAGGTCGATTTGCCGGAGCCGGAAACGCCGGTCACGCAAGTCAGCAAGCCTACCGGCAGCGACAGGTTGACCTTCTTCAGGTTGTTGCCGGTAGCGCCGGTCACGGTCAGCTGGCGCGCCGGGTCGGACTTGACGCGCTTCTTCGGTACTTCGATTTTCAGCTTGCCGCTCAGGTACTGGGCGGTCAGCGATTCCTTCGATTTCAGGATGTCCTTCAGCGGGCCGGCTGCAATTACATCGCCGCCATGCACGCCGGCGCCCTTGCCCATGTCGACCACGTAGTCGGCAGTGCGGATTGCGTCTTCATCGTGCTCCACCACCAGCACCGAGTTGCCGATGTCGCGCAGGTGCTTCAGGGTGTCGATCAGGCGGTCGTTGTCGCGCTGGTGCAGGCCAATGGACGGCTCGTCCAGCACGTACATCACGCCCGTCAGGCCGGAACCGATCTGCGAGGCGAGGCGGATACGTTGGGCTTCGCCGCCCGACAGCGTGTCCGCGCTGCGGTCCAGCGACAGGTAATCCAGGCCTACGTTGTTCAGGAAGGTCAGGCGCGAAACGATTTCCTTGATCACGCGGTCGGCGATGTCTTTCTTCGCGCCCTTCAGCTTCAGTTGTTCGAAGAAGGAGAGCGTGTCGCGCAGCGGCTTCTCGGCGATCTGGTAGATCGCGCGTTCCTGCTTGCCGGTGCCGATCTTCACATGTCGTGCTTCCACGCGCAGGCGCGCGCCTTCGCAGCTCGGGCACTTCTTCTCGTTGATGAACTTCGCCAGTTCTTCTTTCACCGCCATCGAATCGGTTTCGCGGTAGCGGCGCTGCAGGTTGTTGACGATGCCCTCGAAGGTGTGTTCCTTGACCACGGCCTTGCCGCGCTCATTCATGTAGGTGAACGGGATGGCGGTCTTGCCGGAGCCGTGCAGCACCACGTCCTGCGCCTTGGATGGCAGCTGTTCGAACGGGGTGTCGAGGTCGAAGTCGTAGTACGCGGCCAGCGCAGCCAGCATCGAGTAATAGAACTGGTTGCGGCGATCCCAGCCTTTTACCGCGCCGGAAGCCAGCGACAGGTTGGGGAAAGCGACGATGCGGCGCGGGTCGAAGAATTCGATATGGCCCAGGCCATCGCACTCAGGGCAGGCGCCCATCGGGTTGTTGAAGGAGAACAGGCGCGGCTCCAGTTCCTGCAGCGAGTAGCCGCAGGTGGTGCAGGCGAACTTGTTCGAATAGACGTGCTCGGCGCCGGTGTCCATCTCGTAGGCGATGGCGCGGCCGTCGGCCAGGCGCAGCGCGGTCTCGAACGACTCGGCCAGGCGCTGCTTGATTTCCGGGTTCACCTTCACGCGGTCGATCACCACGTCGATGGTGTGTTTCTCGGTTTTCTTCAGCTTCGGCAGGTCGTCCACTTCATAGATCTTGGCATCGTGGGTGCCGCTCTGCACGCGGAAGCGCACGAAGCCCTGGGCTTGCATCGCCTCGAACAGGTCGACGTGTTCGCCTTTGCGGTTGGCCACGACTGGCGCCATGATCATCAGCTTGGTGCCCTCGGGCATGGCCAGCACGGCATCCACCATCTGCGATACCGACTGCGCGGCCAGCGCGTGGTCCGGGTGATTGATGCAGTAAGGCGTACCTACGCGGGCGTACAGCAGACGCAGGTAGTCGTGGATCTCGGTCACGGTGCCCACGGTCGAACGCGGGTTGTGCGAGGTGGCTTTCTGCTCGATGGAGATCGCCGGCGACAGGCCTTCGATCATGTCCACGTCCGGCTTTTCCATCAGCTGCAGGAACTGGCGCGCGTAGGCCGACAGCGACTCGACGTAGCGGCGCTGGCCTTCTGCGTACAGGGTGTCGAACGCCAGCGACGACTTGCCGGAGCCGGACAAGCCGGTGATCACGATCAGCTTATTGCGTGGCAGGTCGAGGTTGATGTTTTTCAGGTTGTGCGTGCGCGCACCGCGGATGCGGATTTCTTCCATGTTTGAGCTAGATCAGTCTCAGTGAGGGCAAATACTGTATATAATACCAGTGATCAAGATTGTCTGCTCGCAGCCGCGAAAAGAAAATATAATCGCCGTTTAGCAAAATTTCACCGTGGGAGTTACACATGGCATCTGTTAACAAAGTCATCATCGTCGGCAACCTGGGCCGTGACCCGGAAATCCGTTACATGCCAAGCGGTGATGCAATCGCCAACATTGCAGTTGCGACCTCGTACCGCAGCAAGGACCGCAACACCGGCGAGCAAAAAGAACTGACCGAATGGCACCGCATCTCCTTCTTCGGCCGCCTGGCCGAGATCGTGGGCCAGTACCTGAAAAAGGGCTCTTCCGTCTACGTGGAAGGCCGCCTGCAAACCCGTAAATATACCGACAAAGACGGTATCGAGAAGTACGCGACCGACATCATCGCGGAAAACATGCAGATGCTGGGCGGCCGTGGCGATACCGGCGGCGGCATGGGTGGCGGCATGGGCGGTGGCGACGACATGGGCTACGACGCTCCTCCCGCACGTCCAGCACCACGTCCACAGGCGGCACCGGCACCAGCACCACGCCCGGCACCGCGCCCAGCGCCGAACTTCTCGGACATGGATGACGACATCCCGTTCTGATTCAGCTGTTTAGCTGGCATCTTCGGAACCCTGACATGCCTTGGCTGTCAGGGTTTTTCTTTGCCGTATCCGGTTTATGTACGAAATTCACCTTACCGTCGCTGCCCTTGCCGTCTCGGCCTGGCAGGCATTCGAACAACGCGCCATTGCACTCGGTGGAAAGGCGATGGTGATCGAACTGGCGCGCGGCGTCACCCCGCTGCAGCCGATGCTGACCCTGGGGAAGGCAGGCGCGCTCGAAGATGTCATCCGGTTTGCGCAGGTGCTTTCCCGGGACTTGTCCGGGTTCGGCTACGAGGTCTTGCGCTGCAAGATCGAGCAGGATGCTAACGCTAGCCAGGAGGCTCCCCATCACTATTTCGAATGGCATGGCCGGGTTGAAGTACTGGAGGCGGACCGCTTGCAGCTGGCCAAGGTCTGCCAGGAATACGGCGGCCACCTGTCGCAGAACGCCCAACGCGGCAGCAACAAACGGTATGTGACCGTACGTGAAACGAATGATTACCAGCAACTGGCATTCCGCGTCGATGCCTTGCGCGCGGCAATGGGCGAACAGGGTTGGGAAGTCAGCAAGCAACAATGGGAGCGCGTGGTCTATGACAGCAACCTCGCGTTGGATTCAGGATGGCTGGAGCAGGCGAAATGACGATTGATGTTGCAGGATTGCAGGCGTACGAGGAACGGTTGGGCATCCGCGAGAAAGAGGCATTGCGCATAGCGGTCGAGGAGGGCTTCCTTCGGCGCGCCGCGCTGGTTGACGGTCCGTTCGTGCTCAAGGGCAGCTATGTCACGCGCCAGTTTATCGAAGACGGCTGGCGGCGCATTCCAGGGGACCTCGATTGGGTCGGTACGGGTGAACTCAACGAGGCGGAACTCAATCGATGGATCACGGCAGTGACGGAGACCGAACTCGATGACGGAATCCGTTTTCGCAGCTTCAAGGAAAACGCGTTCTGGCGCCTGATCGATTATGCGATGGACGAAGACTTCCCGACCGTGAACACGGACGTCCTGGCCTGGGTAGGCGAGACTGAGTGCCGGATCAGCCACATGGATGTCAGCTTCGGCCTGAAGCTGGTGCCCGCCCCTCGCCGGCTCGAATACCGCGCCCAGTTCGGCGATCCCTTCACCGTGCCCATGGTTTGTGCGCTGGAGTTGCAGATCGCATGGAAACTGCACCAGTGCCTGGTCCGGCCACGCTTCAAAGACATCTTCGACCTTATATTGCTCTTGCGCGAAAACACCGTCGACAGCGCGGCCGTCTGGCAGGCGTTGCAGGACGAATGCCGCCATGACGGTACTCCCCTGGAACGGTTCAATTGGCTGCTGGATGGATCGGTCTGGCAGCATCCGGGTTGGATTGACCGGGTTTTCAAGGATTTCCCGGGGTGGCGGAACGAGCCCGGCTACTTTAGCTGGGAACCGCCCTTGGCCTGGATTCATGTTGGCGATGCGTCGATTCCAGAAACGCTTGACGCATTCCTGGCTGCGCTCGCCGGGGAACTGAAGCGCGCCGGTTTCACACCAGTGAAGGGGGCGGCCAAACCCGCCATTACCGAATCCCCGGCAAATGCCGGTACGAACCGGAACGCAGGGCTGTTCGAACGCGTTTGCCTCTCTGTTGCCCACATGCTAAAGTTAAAAAGATAACATTTCTTGTGGGTAACTAAAATCCGATGCGCCGCTTTGAATTCGCTGACAACAGCTCGAACAAATTTTGGGAAGTTGAGCAGGAAGGCCCTGACCTGAACGTCCGCTGGGGCAAGATCGGCACCCAGGGCCAGAGCCAGACCAAGTCCTTTGCGGATAATGCCAAATGCAAGGCGGCGATGGACAAGCTCATTGCCGAGAAGACCGGCAAGGGCTATGTCGAAGTCGGGGCGGCGCCCACCGCATCGATTGGCAAATCCGCTCCCAAGCCTGAACCGGTTGGCGAGACGCCGGCCGCTGCGCCAGCACAGGCGGCGATGGAGCCTCCGGCCGATCCCGCAACGACCCCGCCTTGGCTGACGCATGGCGAACCTGTTTCGCTCCCCAGGAAAATTGCGTCGGCAGCCCTGGCATCGCGCCGCTTCCCGAAACCGGTTCCCGAGGTCGATGCCCGGGCTGTGTTCCGTCGCTTGAGCGAATGCGGCGGCCCGGATGCTGATGCGACCGATGCCGAACTGCGCCTCGCGCTTGCAGAGGCGTGGGAGCGCTTGTACGCCCAAAAGCTGGAAGGATCCCTGCTCTCTGACGCGATATTGCTGGCAATCGCCAGCGATCCCTCGGTTTATTTCCAGGGCAGGAATGAGACGCCCATTGGGGAGCAGGTCCTCGATGTTATTGCCAAGCTTAAGGGCCTGGAACATTGCGTCGATGCCTTTATTGAGATGCAGCGGATGCAGGTCCTTTCGGGAGGACTCCACGCTAAGGCGGGGGTTGCCATCACCCGCGCAGTGACTGAAGACCTGGGTGGCTACTACCTGCTGTCGCCAGTTGAGGTAGCCATGCGCAGGCAGCTGTCGGCTGCGCCGGAACCCCTCTGGCGACTGTGCGCGGACAAGATCGAAAACGCAATTGCGACAATGCCCGTGGAACGCCGGGCGGCGCTGTCTGCGCAACTGCCCGAACGGCCAGAGGTGGCCAACCGGCTGGCACGCGAACTTGACCTGGGCGTGACGCAGGCGACGCTGGAAGTACTGCTGTTGTCCGCGAGCGATCCCGCACTGCCGGCCAAGCTGCGCATCCACAGTGCCGCACCAATGCTGGCCGCGACCGCGCTTCAGGAGCGTGGCGTGGAAGCTTGCGCCATCCTGGAAAAATTCCCGCTCGATGAACATGCCAACGAGGCTTTGACGCAGATCGGTACCCCTGCGGCGATCAAGGCTCTTGTCGAAGCAGTATCCCTGAAGACCGATTCGCGCAACTGGCAAGGCATCAACTTCAAAACGGCAGTCACCCGCATGCAGGCCGCGCTGAAGCATTGGCCTCTCGCAGGCATTGCCGGCCTGGCCGAACTGGGAGAGCAGCGTGGCAAAGTGGGCGAAGTGACGCGGCCGGCGCTCATGAAACTGGTCCATGAACATGCCGAGGACATTCCTCACATCCTGCCTTGGGTTAGCCCTGCTGCCCGGGGCTTCCTGCAGCGCCTGTTCGACCAGGCCAGTGCTCCGGTCGAGGCAGCGGCCCATGCAGACCTGCCGAGCGTGCTGGCCAATCCACCATGGCTGCGGCCGCGCAAGAAGGCGGCAGCGGCGCTGGTTCTGCAGCCCTTGCCGCTGGCGACGGTCGAACGATGGGATGGCATCGACCGCGAAGCCTGGGCAACGGCGGAGAAATGGTATTGGGGACCGATCAGCCGCGCGGGCAATAGCGCGGATTCGCTGGCGACCGAGCTTGGCTTCCGCTGGAATACCTCGCAGGCGGACGTGGAGGCGCGCAAGCTCGCAGTCCAGGCAATCGAGAATGCCGACGCAAAGGGCTTGATTGCAGCTTGCCGCCAGTACTGGCAGGTTGGCAACTGGCGCACCATCTCGCTGGAGATTCTCTCGCTGCTGCCGGGAGACATGGGAATTGAAACCTGGAATGCGCTGGCCGGGGAAGTGGCGGTGGAGGGCGCCGGCGTGTCCTACTTCGTCGCCAAATACGGCTTGCCGGCGCTGCCAGGCTTCGAGGTCATGGCAGCACGCCGCCCCAGCGATGTGCTGGCGCTGGCCAAATGCTACGGCTCGGTGCAACTGGCGGCCGTGGTTGCGCGCGCCGCGGTGAAGCTCAAGAAAGTGCAGCATGAAGCGCGCCAGTGGCTGCTGCGCTTCCCGGAGCACGCAGCATGCGCACTGATCGCGCCAGCGTTGGGCAAGGCGGGCGAGGAGCAGGCATGCGCGCGCTCGGCATTGTTCCACTTGCGCGCGCACGGCCATGAGGCGCTGGTCCTGGACGTCGCTGCGCGCTACAGCGATGCGGCAGTGACCGCGGCGGTACGCGCGCTGCTCGATGAAGATCCGCTGGAAGTTGTGCCGGCCAGGCTGCCCCAGCTGCCTGGCTTCTGGGCGCCGCTTGCATGGCGCCGTCCCGTGCTCAATGAGAAAGGCGGCGCCAGTGCCGGCATGGCAGTGCCCAACGATGCCCTGGACCACATTGGCACCATGCTGATGTTCCCGACTGTGGACGGCCTGTATCCTGGCATTACCCAGCTCAAGGAGGCTTGCACCCCTGAGTCCCTCGCCAACTTCGGCTGGGATTGTTTCACTGCCTGGCTGGGTGCAGGCGGCAACTCGAAGGACGGCTGGGCCATGCTGGCGCTGGGCTTTCTGGGAACAGACGATACGGCCCGCAAACTCACGCCTTACATCCGTACCTGGCCGGGCGAGGCCGCGCATGCACGTGCCGTTTCCGCGCTCGACGTGCTGGCCAACATCGGCACCGACACGGCCCTGATGCTGTTGAACGGCATCGCGCAGAAGGTGAAGTTCAAAGGCCTGCAGGACAAGGCGCGCGAGAAGATCGACAAGATCGCCGAGGCGCGCGAACTGACCACCGAGGAACTGGAAGACCGCCTGGCGCCCGACCTGGGCCTGGACGACAACGGCAGCGTGCTGCTGGACTTCGGCCCGCGCCAGTTCCGCGTCGGGTTCGACGAAGCTCTGAAGCCGTATGTGCGCGACAGCGAAGGCAAGCGGCTGCCCGACCTGCCGAAGCCGAAAAAGACCGACGATGAAACGCTGGCGCCTGCTGCGGTGGAGCGCTTCAAGCTGCTGAAGAAGGATGCCCGCACCATCGCCAGCCAGCAGGTGCTGCGCCTGGAATGGGCCATGTGCAGCCGGCGCCGCTGGCTGCCGGAACACTTCCGCCAGTTCCTGGTGGAGCACCCGCTGGTGCGGCACCTGGTGCAGCGCCTAGTGTGGGGTGTCTATGCCGTGGAAGATGGCGGCCATGCCGGAGGCAAGCTGGCCGCCTGCTTCCGCGTGTCGGAGGATGGCAGCTATACCACGGGCGAGGACGACGCCTTCACGATCCCGGAGGGCGCCGATCTCCGCATCGGCCTGCCGCATGCGCTCGAGCTGCCGCAGGAAGCCGCCGCGCAGTTCGGGCAGTTGTTTGCAGATTACGAGCTGCTGCAGCCGTTTGCCCAACTGGGGCGCGACACCTACACGCTTGGCGCCGACGAGCAAGCCGGGACCAAGCTGGAGCGCTGGAAAGGCGCCGTGGTTCCAACAGGCCGGGTGCTGGGCCTGGTCAACAAGGGCTGGCGGCGAGGCCAGGCACAGGATGGCGGCGGCATCTGGTATTTCCAGAAGCCGCTCTCCAGCACCAAGGTGATCGAACTGACGCTGGATCCGGGCATCATCGTGGGCATGGTCGACGAGTATCCGGAACAGACGCTGCAAGAGATCACGGTCGGTTCGCCATCAAGCTGGGGCGAAATCGGGTCGGCCGAAAGCCTGGCCATCCTCGACCCGATTGCGACCAGTGAATTGATCCGGGATATCGAATCACTGCGCGCCTGATAGCGGCAACCGTGTGGGCCAGGCCCACACCAGCATGATATAGTCGAAAAGATAACATTTCTTTTTGGTAATAAATCCATGCGCCGCCTCGAATCCGCCGACAACAGCCCGACACCGCCCTGGTTTGCACAAGGTGTTCCGCTATCAATTTCCGAAGAGATGGCCGCAGCGGCCTTACCTTCGCGCCGTTTCCCGAAACCGGTGCCGGAGGTCGATGTATCCGCTGCGCTGACGCGCCTGGGCGAAATCGAAAAGCCCAACCTGCCTGCCACGGATCGCGACCTGAAGCTGGACTTTTCGGACGCGTGGATTTACGCGCTCAGCGGCTCCATGGAAGGCTCGCTGCAGTCGCACGCGATCTTGCTCGCGCTCGCGAACGACGCTGCATACGGCTCGCAGATGGAAGGCGAAGCGCCACTGGGCGAACGTGTACTCGACGCCCTTGCCAGCCACAGAGGCCTGGAATATTGCGTCGACGCCTTCATCGAGATGCAGGGCTTGCAGGTAAAGCTGACACAAAATGAGTACAACTTCTGGCAAGCAGGCGTTACGCGCAAGGTGACCAAGGAACTCGGCGACCGCTATCCGCTGTCCCCGGTTGAAGTAGCCATGCGGCGTCAGTTGTCGTCTGCGCCGGAATCGGTCTGGAAAACCTGTGCGGACAAGATCGAACGCGCGATTCCGAACGTTCCTGCCGTGCGCAGGGCGGGGCTTGCAGCGCAACTACCGGAACGCCCCGAGGTGTCGAACCGGCTGATGCACACGCTGGCCAAAGGCAGGGCATCGGCCACCTTGCCGGTACTGCTGTTGACAGCCACTGACCCGGAACTGCACGGCATGCTCGGTGACGAATTGCTGGATGAAGACCGCTGGACTTCCGGCCTGATGCTGGTGGCGACCCTCTTGCAGGAACGTGGCCTGGACGCCATCCCGGTCCTGCAACTGGCCGCAAGCAGTGCCACGGCCACTATCGCCTTGAGCCAGATCGGCACTCCGGAAGCCATCAAGCTGCTGGCGGAAACCTATTGCGCCACACCGGCGCGCGTAGACAGCATGCTGTGGTGGATTGCGGAGCCCAGAACCGTACTCAAGTACCTGATGGCTGCGCTGAAGCAATGGCCGCTTGCGGGCATCGCTGCGCTGGCTGAACTGGGCGGAATCCGCGGCAAGGACGGTGAAATGCTGCAGGCGGAACTGGCGAAGCTGGTGCGGGCCAATGCCGACCATGTCGAGCACCTCCTGCCCTGGGTCAGCCCTGCAGCCCAAGCCTTGCTGCAACGCCTTGGCGAAAAAAGCGACAGGTCGATGCCAGTGGCGGCGCAGGCAGACCTGCCGCAAGTGCTGGCTGACCCGCCGTGGCTGCGTCCTCGCAAGAAAGCCGTTGCTGCGCTGGCGAAGCAGCCTTTGCCGGTGGCGCCGGTTGAGCGATGGGACAGCGTCGACCGTGAGGGATGGGCAAAGCTGGACCGGTGGCAGCAGAGAGATTTCGACAAGGCGCGCAAGAATACAGCAGCGCTGCTCGATTCAATTGGTTTCTCCCGCAATCCGGGACATGCCGGCGATGAAGCGCGCCGCATGGCTGCGCAAGCCATCGCCGATGCGGACAGCGAGGCATTTGCCGAGGCCTGGCGGCTTTACCGGGAAGGCGATGAGGGGGCAGAAATCGACACACGCTTCCTGACGCTGCTGCCCCGCGAGATGGGCATCGAAACCTGGAATGCACTGGCTGGCGAGGCGCAACCCTACGGTGTGGACTACCTGCTTAGCCAGTTTGGCTCGGCCGCCGTGCCCGGCTTTGCGGTCATGCTGCGCGACAGCTTCGACAAGATGCTGCCGCTGGCGCCCTGCATCGGCGCCGTGGAGTTCGCGGGGCCGATCGCGCGTGCGGCGGCCAGGCTCAAAAAACTGCAGGACGAGGCGCGCCGCTGGCTGCTGCGCTTCCCTGAACATGCCATCGCTGGCCTGATCGCTCCTGCAATCGGCAAGGCAGGCGAAGAACGCAGCTGTGCGCTGTCGGCCCTGCGCTTCCTGCGCGCAAACGGCCTTGAGTCGCTCATCGTCGGCATTGCATGGCGCTACGAAGATCCGGCTGTCGCCGCCGCAATACGCGCCATGCTCGACGAAGATCCGCTCGAGCGCCTTCCTGCCAAAGTTCTCAAGCTGCCCGAGTTCTGGGAACCGCTTGGCTGGCGCCGTCCTGTGCTGAACGAGCGCTGCGGCGCCAGTGCCGGCAAGGCGCTGCCGGATGAAGCGCTGGCCCACCTCGGCACCATGCTGGCCTTGCCCACCGTGGATGGCCTGTACGCCGGCATTGCGCAACTCAAGGAGGCATGCACGCCCGAGTCCCTGGCCGACTTCAGCTGGGATTGTTTTACCGCCTGGCTGAGCGCTGGCGGGCCGTCCAAGGAAAGCTGGGCCCTGTCTGCGCTGGGATGGCTGGGGAATGATGAAACGGCGCGCCGGCTCACGCCATTCATCCGCGCCTGGCCGGGAGAGGCTTCGCACGCGCGCGCAGTTGCGGCGCTGGACGTGCTGGCCGATCTAGGCAGCGACGTCGCACTGATGCTGTTGAACGATATCGCGCAGAAGGTCAAGTTCACGGGGTTGCGGGTGAAAGCGCGCGAGAAGATCGACCAGATTGCAGAGAACCGCGGCCTGACGCGCGAGGAACTGGAAGACCGGCTGGCGCCTGCCCTGGGGCTGGACGATAACGGCAGCGTGCTGCTGGACTTCGGCCCACGCCAGTTCCGCATCGGCTTCGACGAAGCACTGAAACCCTACGTTCGCGAGAGCGACGGGGCGCACCTGAAAGACCTGCCCAAGCCGAAAAGAACCGACGATCAAGCGAAGGCCGCTGCCGCGGTCGAGCGTTTCAAGGCCCTGAAGAAGGATGTCCGCACGGTCGCCAGCCAGCAGTTGTCGCGCCTTGAAAAGGCCATGTGCGACGGCCGCCGCTGGCGCCCCGAGCACTTCCGCCAATTCCTCGCCGATCATCCGCTGGTGCGCCACCTGGTGCAGCGCCTGGTCTGGGGCGTTTATGCGCTGGAAGACGGGAAGACCGGCGGGCAGTTGCTGAACTGCTTCCGCGTCGCCGCAGACGGCGGCTACATGAGTGCAGACGATGACGACTTCGCGCTGCCCGGCGGCGACCACATCCGCGTCGGCTTGCCGCATCCGCTCGAAATGCCACCACAGGCATTGGCGCAGTTCGACCACTTGTTTGCCGATTACGAACTGCTGCAACCCTTCGCCCAGCTTGAGCGCCAAACCTACCGGTTTGAAGGCGGCGAGCAGGCTGCGGAAGCGCTCGAACGCTGGAAAGGCACGATGGTCGACACTGTCCGCGTGCTCGGACTGGCCAGCAGGGGCTGGTATCTCGGCTCGTCCATGGATGGCGGCGGAGTCTCATTCTTCAGCAAGCCACTTGCTGGATCCCGGGTGGCCGAACTGTTGCTCGATCCGGGCATCATCGCTGGCATGACCGACGAGTACCCGGAACAGAGGATCGAGGCGATCACGATGCGCGAGGGCAGCTTGACCAGCCTGGATCCGGTCAGCGCCAGTGAACTGGTGCGTGACCTGGAGTTCTTGGTAAGCTGATAGGCCGCGTGTTAAAGTCAAAATTACAACGTTTCTTTGTGTATTTGGCTTTGAACCTGAGTGCCGCGGAAACTTCCAAACCATCTCCTTGAAGAATTGAAACACCGATGCGCCGCTTTGAGTTCGCCGACGACCGTTCGAGCAAATTTTGGGAAATTGAACAGAACGGCTTGGACCTGAACCTGCGCTGGGGCAGGATCGGAACCCAGGGACAGGGCCAGGTCAAGAGTTTTGCCGACGAAGCCAAGTGCGCCGCCGCAATCGCGAAGCTGATCGCCGAAAAGACCGGCAAGGGTTATGTCGAAACCGGGGCTGCGGCAGTCGCCACGAGCGCGCCTGTTCCTGCACCTGCTAGCGCTCCCGCTCCTTTCACTGCGCCGGTTCGTGCCCCCGCTGCGGCGGTTGATCCGCTGGCGACGCCACCCTGGCTGGCGCAGGGGGAGCCGCTGGCGATCTCGAAAAAGATGGCAGACGTGGCGCTCGCTTCGCGCCACGCACCCAAGCCGATCCCGCCAGTCGATCCGAAGCAAATCTTGCGCCGCCTGCATAACTCCGTCGACATCATGCACGCAAAGTGCGATCCCGGTGTTCTCCCAGCATGCCTGGAAGCGTCGCAGCGCCTGCAGGAGCAGTCCCTCGACGGTTCTTTGATGTCGGACGCAGTCCTGCTGGCAGTGTCGAACAATCCGTTGTTCCGCAGCGACAAGGAAGACGAACATCCGTTTGGTGAGCTGATGCTCGATGCGATCGCCGCGCACAAAGGGCTGGAGTATTGCGTTGACGTCTTCCTGCAAATGCTGAAGCTGCATTCGGGCCTGCACCTGTCGCGGATGACGGGGAAACGGGTCGCGGTCATCGAGTGCAGTGGCCTCCTTCAACTGGCCTTGCATGAGCCGTTCTGCGGGGCAGAGATTGCCTTGCGCCGCCAGCTGTCCAATGCCCCGGAAGCCGTGTGGCAAGCTTGCGCCGACAAGATCGAGAAAGCGCTGCCATCGACCCCGATCCTGCGCAGGGCCGCGCTCGCCGCGCAGCTGCCGGAACGCCCGGAGCTGTCCAACCGGCTGGTTTTCGAACTTATCGGCAGCCCGGCGCATTCGACCCTGCCCTTGCTGCTGATGTCGGCCAACGAGCCGCAACTGCTGCGCGTACTGGGTGAAAAAATGCCGGATTTCGGCCGCTACTTCAGCAGCCCGATGCTGGCCGCGAGCATCCTGGCGGAAAAGGGCGTGCAGGCATGCACACCGTTCAGCGTTGCAGTGACCCGCGATGTCGTCAGCGAGGCATTGACCCAGATCGGCACGCCGGATGCCATCAAGCTGCTCGTCGAATCCGTGGCGCAAACCTCAGCTCCGCAGTACGAGCGCTGGTACACAGCGATTACGGCCAGGACCGCGCTTACTCGATTGGCCGCAGCACTCCAGCAATGGCCGATGGCCGGCATCGCCGGGCTGGCAGAGTTGGGGGAGAGGCCTGGCAAAGTTGGCACGGTGGTGCTCTCCAATCTGACGGCGCTGGTCAATGCCCATGCCGAGAGCATTCCCCGCTTGCTGCCTTGGGTCAGTCCGGCAGCTCAGGCATTGCTGCAACGCTTGCATGGGCAGGTGAATACCGCGGCGGCGGAAGCAGCGCGCGAAGACTTGCCAAGTGTGCTGGCGAATCCCCCTTGGCTGCGGCCGCGCAAGAAGGCTGTTGCGCCGATGGACTTGCAAGCATTGCCCCTGGCGCCGGTAGAGCGATGGGATGACGTAAATCGGGAAGCATGGGCGGACGTGGGTCCGTGGTGGGAGAAAAAGTTCGAGCATGCGCTCAAGGACCCTGCAGTGTGGGTGGCTGAACTCGGGTTCCGCAGCAATCCTGAATGGGCCGGCGACGAAGCCCGCCTGCAGGCGATGAAGGCCATTGCGGATGCCGATAGCAAGGCGCTGGCGGCAGCCTGGCGTGCGCATGCGTCGGACAGCCGGTGGTCGCGTCTCGCTCCGCCAATGATTGTGCTGCTGCCAGGTGACATGGGTGTCGAAACCTGGAACTTGCTTTCCTGCGCGGTAGATGCCAGCACCAAGTACATGGAAACCGTGCTCGCCAGGTTCGGCCTGCGCGCGCTTCCTGGCTTCGAGGCGCTGCTGCGTAATCGCTTCGACGAAGTAGCCGATTTCGCGCCGCGCTTCGGCTCCGTCGGTATCGCCGCACCGATGGCGCGGGCTGCGGCCAAACTCAAGAAGCTGCAGGCGCAGGGACGCGAGTGGCTGCTGCGCTTTCCTGAACATGCCATTTGCGGGCTGATTGCACCAGCGCTGGGCAAGGCAGGTGAGGAGCGCGATTGCGCAAAGTCGGCGCTGCTCTACTTGCGCTCGAATGGGCACGAATCCATGATCCTGGAAGTGGCTGCGCGCTATGAGAGCACGGCGGTCGCCGCAGCGGTGCGCGCGCTGCTCGATGAAGACCCGCTCGAGCGCGTGCCGGACAAGATCCCCAAGCTGCCCGCTTTCTGGTCGCCGCTCGGGTGGCGCCGCCCGGTGCTGAATGAAACCTGCGGGGCCAGTGCCGGCAAGGCGATACCGAACGATGTGGTGGACCACGTTGGCACCATGCTGATGTTGCCGACCGTCGACGGCGTGTATCCCGGTATCGCCCAGCTGCGCGGCGCCTGCACTCCGGAGTCGCTGGCGGACTTTAGCTGGGACTGTTTCATGGCCTGGCTGAATGCCGGCGGCGCCGCCAAGGAAGGCTGGGCGATGTCCGCGCTGGGCTGGTTCGGTACGGACGACACTGCGCGCAAGCTGATGCCGTTCATCAAGGCGTGGCCGCCTGAAGGAGCGCATGCAAGGGCGGTAGCGGCGCTTGACGTGCTGACTGCCATCGGCAGCGAGGTTGCGCTGATGCTGATGAACGGCGTCGCACAGAAAGCCAAGCAAAAGCCGCTGCAGGACAAGGCGCGCGAGAAGATTGCGAGAATCGCCGAGGCGCGCGGCCTGACGGCCGAAGAGCTCGAGGATCGCATGGCGCCCGACCTGGGCCTCGAGCAGGACGGCACCATGGTGCTGGACTTTGGCCCGCGCCGCTTCCTGGCCGGTTTCGACGAGGCGCTGAAGCCTTTTGTGCGCGATGAAGACGGCAACCGCTTGCCTGACTTGCCGAAGCCGCGGCAGAGTGATGATGAAGCGCTGGCCACGGCCGCAGTCGAGCGCTTCAAGGCCCTGAAGAAGGACGCCCGCGCCATTGCCAGCCAGCAGGTCAAGCGCCTGGAATGGGCGATGTGCAGCCGGCGGCGCTGGAGCCATGCACACTTCCGGCAGTTCCTGGCCGGGCATCCACTGCTGCGGCACCTGGTGCAGCGCCTGGTGTGGGGCGTCTATGCGGTGGGCGAGGACGGCGCACGCTTGCTCGACTGCTTCCGCGTGGCGGCGGACGGCAGCTATGCCACGAGCGATGACGATACCTTCACGCTGCCGGAAGGCGAGCATATCCAGGTAGGCCTGCCGCACGCGCTCGAGTTGCCGCCGCAAGCCGCCGCAAAGTTTGCCCAGCTATTCGTGGACTACAAGCTTGTGCAGCCATTCGCGCAGCTGGCGCGCGACACTTATTCGCTGGAGGCCGCCGAGCTGGCGCAAACGCAGCTCGTGCGCTGGAAAGGCCGGGTAGTTACCACCAGCAGTGTGCTTGGCCTGGCCAGCAAGGGGTGGCAGCGCGGCGAGTCGATCGGCGGTGGCTTGATCTCTTCATTCCATAAGCCCGTCGACGGTGGCCGGATGATCGAGCTGAAATTCGAACCCGGCATCTACGCTGGAATGGTCAGCGAAAATCCGCAGCAGTCGCTGGATGTCGTCCAGGTTGGTGTTTCCACTAGCTGGGGTGGCATCCAAACGGCGGATAACCTGTCAACCCTCGACCCGATTGCCACCAGTGAACTGATTCGCGACATCGAATCCTTGCGAGCATGACATCATGAAAAAGAACGCCAACAGCACTTCCCCCGCCTTGCAGCGGCCACCAGCCGAAATCCTCTACGCGCAGGAATTGCAGCGCCTGCGCGACAGCGACAACGGACCGCGCCCTCCCGGCTGGGCGCTGAGCCTGACCGCCGCGCGCAAGTTCATCCTCGGCGACGCCGAGCTGGATGTGCAGCGCAAGATCGTCGCCCCTGCCGCATCGATCGAACGCATGCTGGTCACGCTGGCCACCGGCCGCGGCCTGATGCTGGTGGGCGAGCCGGGCACGGCGAAGTCGCTGCTGTCGGAATTGCTGGCCACTGCCATCTGCGGCAAGTCGACCCTGACGATCCAGGGCGGCGCCTCGATCACCGAAGACCAGATCAAGTATTCCTGGAACTACGCCCTGCTGATCAACGAAGGCCCGAGCCCGCGGGCCCTGGTGCCGGCGCCGCTGTACCAGGGCATGCGCGACGGCCAGATCGTGCGTTTCGAAGAAATCACGCGCGCCCCGCTGGAAGTGCAGGATTGCCTGCTCGGCATGCTGTCGGACCGTGTCATGAGCGTGCCGGAACTGGCGGGCGAGGACGGCATGCTGTATGCGCGCGACGGCTTCAACATCATTGCTACCGCCAACACGCGCGACCGCGGCGTGAACGAAATGAGCGCGGCGCTCAAGCGCCGCTTCGACTTCGAGACGGTGTTCCCGATTCTCGACTTCGATCACGAGCTGGCGCTGGTGCAAGAGGCTTCCGCCCGCTTGCTGGAAAAGAGCGCCATCCCGCGCAGCCTGCCGGTGCCGGTGCTCGAATTGCTGGTGACCACCTTCCGCGACCTGCGCGGCGCCTCGAAAGCGCATGGCGGCGACGCTGCCATGGACCGCCTGACGGCCGTAATGTCCACGGCCGAAGCAGTCAACGTCGCCCATGCCGTCGGCGTGCGCGCCTGGTTCCTGGAGCAGCGCGACGGGAGCCCGGCCGACCTGGTCGACTGCATTGCCGGCACGGTGGTCAAGGACAATGCCGATGACCGCGCGAAGCTGCGCCGCTACTTCGAACAAAAGGTTGCCAAGAAAAACGGCGAGCATTGGAAGGCCTATTTCGACGCGAGGCATCGTTTGCCGTGACGCTTGTGCCGAACGAGCCCATCATCCTCGGGGTACGGCATCACAGCCCGGCCTGCGCGCGCCTGGTGGCGCACAAGATCCGCAGTGTTCGGCCGGCTTATGTGCTGATCGAAGGGCCGGCTGACTTCAACGACAAGCTGGAGCAGCTGCCGCTGCCGCACCAGCTGCCGCTGGCGATCTACAGCTTCCTGTCGTCGGAAGAAGGGCACCGCGCATCCTGGTCGCCATTTGCCGAGCATTCGCCGGAATGGCAGGCGCTGGCCGTCGGGCGAGAAACCGGCGCACAGCTGCGCTTCATCGACCTGCCGGCGTGGGATGATGCTTTTGCCGACGTGCTCAATCGCTATGCCGACGTGAGCGATGAGACGCAGGCCGACCGCGCTGCAGCTTATGAAGATGCGCTGAGCCGCAAGATGGCGGTCGACAGCCGGGATGCGTTGTGGGATACGCTGTTTGAGCAGCAGGATTCGCTTGAACTGCTGGAGCAAAGCCTGTCGGCCCATTTCGAGCACATGCGGGCAGGAGACGCAGGCTCGCTCGGCAACCAGGCGCGTGAACGCATGATGGCACGCTGGATCGCCTGGGCGATGGCGCGCGGCGAAGGACCGGTGCTGGTCGTCTGCGGCGGCTACCATGCGCCGGCACTGCAGCGTGCCTGGCGCAGCGAGGACGGTGCGCGCCAGCCCGAGCTGCCGGCGCCGGCCAGCATGGAAGGGGAAGTGCGCTTCGGCTCCTACCTGGTGCCTTATACCTTCAAGCGGCTCGATTCCTTCACTGGCTACGCCTCGGGCATGCCTTCCCCGTTCTTCTACCAGCTGGCATGGGAAGAGGGGATGCAGGGCGCCGGGCCAGCGTTACTGCAGCGCGTGACGCAGCGCCTGCGCAGCAAGAAGCTGGCGGCATCGACCGCCGACCTGATCGCGGTGCACGCCCGCGCCGCTGCGCTGGCGAGCCTGCGCGGCCATGCGGTGCCGGCGCGCTGCGACTGGCTCGACGCACTGGCCGGGTCGCTGGTCAAGGATGCGCTGGATGCGCCGCTGCCATGGACTTACCGTGGGCCGCTGCGCTTCGGCACCGATCCCATCCTGGTCGAAATCATGGATGTGCTGGCGGGCGACGTTGCCGGGAGGCTGGCGCCCGGCACGCCGCAGCCGCCCCTGGTGCTCGCAGTCGAGGCGGAACTCGAAGCGCGCGGCATCAAAGTCCCGAGCGACCTGGGTCTCGATTTGCTGGCCCCCGGCGACCGCGAGAAGAGCCGCGTGCTGCATCGCCTGCTGCTGCTGGAGATTCCCGGCATCGAACGGCGCTCCGGTCCCGGCCTGGCACTTTCCGGCGAGCGGCGCGAGGAATGGCTGGTGCGGGCGCCGCTGGAACAGCGCGCGGCACTGATCGAAGCTGCCGCCTACGGCGCGAAGCTGGAAGATGCAGCACGCGCAAAGCTGGAGGAAAACCTGCGCAATGCTGGACGCGCCAATGGCGAAAGCCGCTTCGCGCAACTGGCGGATGGACTGAACAAGGCCGCCTTTGCCGGGCTGGCCAGCATGAGCGACAGCATCCTGGCCGAACTGGAAGTCGCGGTCGGCGGCGAGCCGCGTTTTGAAGCCTTCGGCGCCGCGCTGCCGGTGCTGCATTCACTGCTGCGCCATGGGCAATCGCTCGGCATGGCCGGCGCGCCGATGCTGCGCACAGTGATCGCGGCCGGTTTCGACCGTGCCTTATGGCTGCTGGAAGCCATGGGCCCGGTGCCACCGGCCGAACTCACAGCGCATATCCAGGCCTTCCTCGCCTTGAGCCAGGTGGCGCGCGATGCGCTGGCCGGCGATGCCGCGCTGCCTTTGCAGATTGAGCCTGAACGCGCCATGGCAGTGTGGAAGCGCAAGTTTGCAGACCAGCGTTCCGCCCCGGTCAGCCGCGGCGCTGCGCTGGGGGGACTGGTCAGCCTGAACGCCGGGCGCGCCAACGCGACTGGTGAATCCATCGTGCAGGCGCTGGCCTTGCTCGGCGAAATTCCACCGGCGCAGGTCGGCGATGCTCTGGCCGGCATGCTTGCGCTGGCGCGCGAAGAGCTGGTGCAGGAAGCGCACTTCGTTGCCGGACTCGATGCCATGGTGACGTCCCTGGACGACGTCGATTTCGTGCTAGCCCTGCCAGCCATGCGCAACGCCTTTGGCTGGCTGCCGCCGCAGGAGCGCGGCTTGCTGGCCGACGCCGTGCTCGCCCAGCATCAGGCCGGGCATCTGTCGCGGCGCGCGCTGACCTCAAGCCTCGGCGGCGCCGACGCTGAAGACATGGCCAGGGCAGCGCTGCTGGAAAAGGCTGCGCTGCGAAAACTTGCTTCCTGGGGATTGCTGCCATGAGTTTGAAGATTCCCGACTCGCTGACCCGTTGGCGCCTGCTGCTCGGCGAAGCAGCGGCGCCTGCGCTGGGCGGATTAAGCGGCGATGCCCGCTCCGCGGACAGGGCGCTGGACTGGCTGTACGGGCGCGATGCCGACTTCATCGCGCGCGGCGAACGCAATGCAGGCTTGGGGCCGTCGCAGCTGACTACCCCCGACTGGATCAATGCGATCCATGAACTGTTCCCGAAAGAAGTGATCGAACGGCTCGAAAGCGACGCCGTCGAGCTGTACGGCATCGAAGAAGTCGTGACCAACCTTGAAGTGCTGGAGCGCATCGAGCCGTCGGAATCGCTGCTGCGCGCGGTATTGCACACCAAGCACCTGATGAATTCCGAGGTGCTGGCTGCGGCACGCCGGCTGGTAGCCGAAGTCGTGCGGCAGATCATGGAGAAGATGGCGACCGAAGTGCGGCAGGCATTCTCCGGTGCGCGCGACAGGCGCCGCCGCTCCATGCTGAAGGTGGCGCGCAACTTCGATTTCAAGCGCACGGTGCAAGGCAACCTGCACCGCTGGGACCCGCAGCGCGGCAAGCTTTTCCTGGAAACGCCGATCTTCATGAGCCGCGTGCGGCGCCACACGGAGCGCTGGGACATCTGTCTGCTGATCGACCAGAGCGGCTCGATGGTCGATTCGGTGATCCATTCCGCAGTGATGGCGTCGTGCCTGTGGAACCTGCCCGGCATGCGTACCCGCCTGGTCGCCTTCGACACGGAAGTGGTCGACCTCACTTCGGACGTGTCCGACCCGGTCGAACTGCTGATGAAGGTGCAACTGGGTGGCGGTACCGACATTGCCAAGGCGGTCGGCTATGCGCAATCCCTGGTCGAAAACCCGCAGCGCACAGTAGTGGTGCTGGTCAGCGATTTCTTCGAAGGCGGTTCCGAGCATGAACTGGTGCGCAGGGTCAAAACGCTGGTGCAGTCCGGCGTGACGGTGCTGGGACTGGCTGCATTGGATTCGAATGCGGATCCAAGCTACGACCGGGACATGGCGGCGCGCCTTGTGCGCGAAGGCGCGCACGTGGGTGCGATGACGCCCGGACAATTGGCAGCCTGGCTGGCGGAAAAGGTGCGCGGATGAACGCTAGCAGGACTGATTTGCTCGAACTGACGCCCGAGGCGCTGGTCGCGTTGGCCAATGCGGGCTTCGTCAAGCGCGCGCAGAAGGATGTCGCCGAGGGCAACCTGCCTGCGCTTGAAGAGCGCGAAGACGGCACCATCACCGCCACCTATGCCGACGGCCATCGCACGACGCTGGCCCCCAACAGCACGCTGCGCGACGCCAGTTGCACCTGCCCGGCCAGCGGCTTGTGCCGCCACCGCGTCACGCTGGTGCTGGCTTACCAGGCGCAGGCCAAAACGCTGGCGGGCGCGCAGCCGCAGGATGAAACCGCCGACGAAGCCTGTCCCTGGTCGCCATCGCATTTCGCGGCCACGCTTGGGGAAATAGTTCCCGCCTCGACCCTGGCACAGGCCATGAAGCTGGCGGCGGCGCATCCTGTGGTCAAGCTCATTGCGTGGCAGGAAGCGGCGCCGGTGCCGAGCGCTCGCCTGCCGATGTGCAATGTGCGCTTCTTCTCGCGCAGCAGCCTGACGCATGCCCGGTGCGACTGCAAGGAAGGCAGCGGTTGCGCCCACATCATCCTGGCAGTATGGGCATTCGAGCAGGCGGAGGCGAAATCGCCCGGCTTTGCCGAAGCCAGCGTGACGCTCTCAAAGGCACAAGCAGGCGCCGGTGCGCCGGCAGCACGCCTGCTCGAAAGCCAGTCCGCGGCAACGCTGCTGGAGCGTATGCATGCCCTGGCGCTGCAAGTGTGGCTCGATGGCTCCAGCCAGCCGATGCTCGCCATCGAGGCACGCTTTGAAGAAGTGCTGTCGCTGGCCGCACAACTCGGATGGTGCTGGGTTGGCGAGTCCCTGCACGGCATCAAGGACCTGATGCTGGCCCAGCATGCGCGGTCGAGCCGCTTCGATCCGAAAATGCTGTTGGCGGCACTGGCTTCCCTGCATGCGCGCCTCGCAGCGGCAGTGCTGGCGGATGGGCAGGCTGCCGCAGGGAAGCTGCCGGAAGTGCCGGCCAGCCAGCTGCTTGGCGTCGGGGTCAAAGGAGAAGTAGCGCTGGATCATTTGCGGCTGATATCGCTCGGCGCCCAGCTCTGGGCCGATGACGAGGCAGAGGGGGCGCTGCTGGTTTTTGCCGACCCCGATACCCTTGCGGTGACGGTGATTGAGCGCAGCTGGCCAAAGCCGAAAGCCGGTGAGCCGGGCATCCCGATCAAGTCGCGCCGTATTGCGGGCCAGCCGGTGGAAAGGCTGGTGGCCAGCCAGGTGGTCACCAATGGCGCGCGGCGCCGTGCCAACGGTGCGCTGGAGATTGCCGCCGGCGCGCGGCAGACCAACGTGCTGCCTTTGTCGCCCAAGGCGTGGGACGACCTCATGGCGCCAGTTCGACAGTCGTCCGCGCCGGACTTGCGCGATTACCTGCTGAATGCGGTGCCGGACTTTGCGCGGCCGCTGCAGGCGATTGAGCATATGCACATCATCCCGGTGACTCAGGCTGGGGAGTGGGAGTGGAATGCTGCGCGCCAGACGCTGACCGCCTGGATCCAGGTGGGCGAGCTTGAGCAGCGCCTGCTCCTGCGAAAGCACCACAATCCGGCCGCGCCGCATGCCATCGATGCGCTGGCAAACGCATTGTCCGGGGACTACGGCGCACTGACTGCAGTTTCGGGAACCGTCACGCTGGAAGCGGGGCTGGTGGTCATCGATCCGTTTGCCATCCTCACCGAAAAGCGCGCCGTGGTGCCCGATGTGGAAGCAGCGGCGCCGCGCGAACTGGTAACCGACATTTCGCTATTGGAGCCGCCTGTCCTGGTTGGACTGGCTGACCGGGTGCACGCGCTGCTTGGCAGGTGGCTGCGGCAAGGGCTGCGCCACCAGGCTGCAGGCGCCCTGCAGGAAGGCGCCGAGCTTGCGGCAACGCTGGAAGGCAACGGCCTCGCCGCCGCAGCCGGAATGCTGCGCGAAGTCATGGCCCTGATGCAGGCGCCGGACAAGCACCCCCTGCCCGGCAAGCTGGCAACGCTGCATCTTTTACTCGCCGAAGTCGCACGTTCGGCCTGAGACCACGGAGAACTCATGGCAAGACAAACAAAAGCGAACCCCTTGCTGGACGCGCCTGAAGGCAAAGTCCACTGGACCAAGGGGATGCAGGAATGGCTCGACCTCTATGTGGACGAACCAGGCATGTTCCCGCCTGGCGCCAGTTTCGAAGAACATCATGCGCAGCACAAGGCGCTGCTGGGCAAGGAAAACTGGGTACCGTCAGGCTTCCGCCTGCTGGACATGCATGGTGTGAATGCCTTGCCGCTGTTCGTAAACTGGATCGAATCGAAGCGCTATAGCCCCCCTGCGGTGCAGACCGCGCTGCAGAACATCCACAGCGAGCAAGCCGTCGACGCGGCGGTAGAACGGCACCGCAGCGCCGAGTTCCGCCCGCTGGTCCTGAAGCAGGCGAAGAAGTGGCCGGTCCTCGTGCTGCGCAAGCTGCTGGACGTGAACCCTTCCAAGAAACAGCCCGCTGCCTTGCTGATACAGGAGATTCTCAGCCAGGATCCTGCCTGCTTGCCGCTATTGCGCGAGCACGTCAACGAAGCGCAAGCGCATACGCTGGAGCGCTTGCTGGAAGTTGCCGACGCAGCGGAGGAAGCGGCACAGGAAGATCTTCCACTGGTGCTGCGCGAGCTACCCTGGGCCAGGCGCGAGCCATCCCGCGTGCCAGTCCTGGCGCTGGAGCCAATTCATGATGCGCCGCGGCTTGATTGGACGAGATGGAACGGCACCGACAGGCTGGAGCTGAACTATCCTGACGAATACGCGCTCAAGTACCTGAATACCTATATCCCGCCGGAAGCCGCGGCCTGGGACCTCCCGCGCAAGGTGCTATGGATTTTTGGCGTCGAACCGGACGCCATCGAGCGCGCCATTGCGACCGAAACCGTCAGCGAGGAAGATTTCAGCGAGGAGGCCGTCCGTGGCTGGTATACCTCCAGCTACCTGAAGGCCTTGCCGCCGAAGCTGGCCAGCTCGGTCTTCTGCAATATTCCCGTCGGGCGCCTGCGCTATTCCAGCCAGGTGGCCGCCTTGTTCGCGTGGCTGGGCCAGGACAGCTTGCCGGCCTTCCAGCGCATCTTCCCGTCCGCATCACAGCATTCGATGGTGCTGGCCGAGTGCATGGAATGGGATGAGATTGCGATGTATGTCGCAAGGGGCTTCTACGCAAACCGTTGGGTCAAGGAAGATGCAGGCGCCTGGCTGCTCGCCTATCCGGCCGCCGCTGCACGCGGCTTGCTTCCGGCGGCGTTTGGCGAAGACCCGGCCGAACGTTTCGTCGCCCAGAATGCTTTGCGCCACCTGGCCAGCAACGGCCACGAGGCCGCCATGGCCGCGCAGGCGGCACGCTACGGAAGCGCCGCGGCGGAGGCGCTGCATCTCATGCTGTCCGAGCCGCAGCGCGAATGGCTGCCGGACAAACTGCCGGCGCCGCCCAAGAGCCTGCACGTTCCCGGCCTTCCGCGCCTGTACCTGAAGTCGAACGGCAAGGCCTTGCCGCTCGACTCGGTGCCGCACGTCCTGACCATGATGGCGCTGTGCAAGCAGAACGCCCCGTTCAGCGGCTTGCTCTCGCTGCAGGAAGCGTTGACGCCGGAGTCGCTTGCCAAATTCGGGCAAGCTTTGTTCGAATGGTGGCGCGACAGCGACACGCCGCCCAAAGAGCGCTGGATCTTCTGGATGCAGGGCGTCATCGGCAACGACGAAACCGCGCGCCAGCTGAACGTCGCATTGAAGCAGTGGCGCGCGGCGCTGATCCGCGTGCGTGCCTACGACGCGATGGAAATGCTGGTGCAGATCGGCTCCGATGTCGCCCTGATGTACCTGCACCAGTTGAGCGAACAAACCCGCTATAACGATTTGCGTGAGCGTGCGGAAGAAATGATGAAGGATCTCGCGGACCAGCGTGGCCTCACCATGGAGCAACTGGCCGACCGCACCGTGCCCGACCTGGGCCTGGACGGGAATGGCCGGCTGGAGCTCGACTTCGGCCCGCGCTCCTTCACCGTGCGCTTTGACGAACATTTGCTGCCCTACGTGTGTGACAGCGACGGCAAGCGCATCAAGGACCTGCCCAAGCCGAACAGCAAGGACGATGAAGCGGTCGCCAAGGCGTCCTCCCAGCGCTACAAGGACCTCAAGAAGCAGGCCAAGAATGTTGCCAGTACCCAGGTCTACCGCCTGGAAGACGCCATGTGCAGCCAGCGCCGCTGGACGGTGGAGGAGTTCGAGACCTTGCTGGTGCGGCACCCGCTGCTGCGCCACCTGGTCTTGCGCCTGGCATGGGGCAGCTACGGCGCGGACGGCAAGCTTGCCACCCTTTTCCGCGTTGCCGAAGACCTGAGCTATGCCGATGCTGGCGACAATGCCTTGCAGCTGCCGCAGGACGCAAAGATAGGCATCCCGCACCGGCTGGAACTGGCGGATTCCGATGCGCAGGCGTTGGCACAGGTGTTTGCGGATTACGAAATCCTGCAGCCCTTCGAACAACTGGGCCGCGCCACCTACCGCCTGGACGAAGCGACACTCGATGGCAGCCTCCTGCCCGAATGGCACGACCGCAAGGTCAGCACAGGCGCCTTGCTGGGCCTGGAAAACCGCGGCTGGGCGCGCGAAGTCGGTGACGGCGGCTGCATCGACTCCTTCGTCAAGACGCTCGATGGCGGGCAGACGGTTTTCCTCGCACTGGAAGGTGAGTGGTTCGTTGGTGGACCTGCCGACCCGACAGCGATTCATACGATTACGCGCTGCGGGCTGGGCGGAGCGCAATGGCGTTCGCTGTCGCCGCTGCTGGCGAGCGAGATCCAGCGCGACCTGTATCAAATGAACTGGACCTCATGAGAGGGCGCGAGCAGGAGTCGCTCCAGCGGCAGGCCGCCCTGGTCAGTTATGGCAGCGCGTTCCTGCGCAAGAAGCTTGCGCTCGAAGACTGGTACCGGCACGGAATCTTCTTTGGCGCGCGGCTGCAGTTCAGGGACCGGGCTGGCAATGCCTTGCTGGCAGACGATTTCACCACCTGGCTGGCCACGCTGGCGCAAGCGGGGGCCACCCATCTTTCGCTGCACCCGGCGGCAGGGCTTGGCATCGAGGCGGTGCAGGCGCTGGACCGGGGCAGGCACGCGGTGGCGGTCCATTATCCCGACCGCTACCAGCTCTGGGCGGTCGGCGCAGAGCGGGCCGCATGGCATGCAAGCGGCCAGCGCGTCCCCGACGCAGCCAACTATGCCGGCGACGTCGATTGTTACCTGTATGCCGGCGAGTGGCCCGGCAAGCTCGATGTGCCGCATACGGACTGGAAGAAGCTGGCTGCCGCCATCGCTGACGATCTCGAAACCCCGGTCCCTTCAGGCGAAGTGCCGGCCGCACCCTTCTGCGTTGACGTCAGGGAGAGCGCATCGTGGTCGAAGATGCCGCTGTTTGTAGCCACCGGCGTCGACTCGCTGGCACACCGGGTGTTGGCGACACTGGTCCGCAAGGAGGGGCAATTCGCATACGACGCGAATCCCAAAAACGAGAATAACTTCTACCAGCACACCGACGAGGCGGGCGCCGCAGCCATGCAGCACTGGGGCGAGCGGCTCGATAGCTGGATAGATGAAGTCCTGCTGCGCGCTGCCAATATCGGCAGCGCAACCTCTACGCAGCATGCGGCAGAACGGGTGGCCGGCCCGCCGCCGCCCGCGCCAGCTCCGGTTGCACCGCCGGCCCCGGCTGCACCCTTGAGCCTGGCTCCCGCTGCCGATTCGCCGCCAGCCGGTGAGGGCAAGTGGACACGCCGCATCAGCCTCGCCATCGCGATTGCGGCGCTCAGCCTGCTGGTCCTCGCCTTCGCCCACATCATTGCCCGCTTTCCCTGGCTGGCTGTCCTGATCGGCGTGCCATTGGTGCTTATGCGACAGAAAAGGTAGTTATGCAATATCTGTAATTGACAGAAAATACACGGCAATTCATGATTTGATATTTATTGCCCAAAGGAAAACATCGTGTTCATTGTCTGGGGACGCAAGATTACGCGTCGTACATTAGGGTATGTAGCGGACTTCTGCGGTGTTTGCCGGTTGCCACGAGCCTTCCGCATGACCCGCGTTGGTTCGGTCGGCCACGTTTATTACATCAGCTTTGGCGAAGGCAAACTGGTCGGGCACCAGCGCACCTGCACCAGTTGCGGCGCTTTCAGCGATGCCAATGTGAATGCCTACGCCCGCGTATCGAAAAGCTCCGGCCCCCTGGAAACCTTGAAGCGCGAGACCCATCCCGGCCTGGACGCCGCGCTGGAAGAACGCCTTGCCCTCGAGGTGCGCCTCAAGACCGCGCCGCACCTGCTGTCGGAAGAAGAGCGCATGGGCCTGATCTACTCCCCGATCAACCTGCTGTCGCCCAAGGTGGAACGGCACTTCGCAACCACGCACATGGATGGCGGGGTTGCGCTGGCGATTGGCGGTGGCATCGGCCTGTGTTTCATTTTGCCCGTCATTGGCGCAGCCATAGACCCAAGCTACGGCCCTGGCGGTTTCCTGCTTGGCCTGGTAGCCGGTTTTGCCCTGCTTATCTGGCAGCTCATCGCCTCGGGTCCGCGCTTCATGCGCAAGGAGATCCTGCCGCTGCTTGCGAAATCCCTGGCGCCGGTAAAGCCAAGCGAAGCCGAGATCGACCGTGCCTTGCGTGAATTCAAACAGGCCGGCCACAAGATCGGCAGCAAGCTGAAGTCATCGCAGGTGATCGAAGCCATTCGCTCGCCGAAATAGAACTTCAAGTATGATCGGTCTGTTGCCAGGACTATATTGAATGCCATGCTACAGACCCCTGCCGGTTTCCTGCCCCTGATCCAACCCGCTCCCGCCGCCGATATCCAGACGCTGGTCTTCCACAAAGACCGGCTGCTGCTGCGGGAGGAAAGCCTGGCCTTGCCGCCGCATGCGCAGCTGCTGGCTGCCGGCCTGGAACTGGCCGGGGCAATGCCGCTCGGTACCTGGGAAGGCCGCTACTGGCAGGTCGCCCAGGCGCCGCACGACACGCCGCCGCTGGAAGGACATGCCTACATCGGCCTGCGCGCCTTGTTCGGCGCCGTTGACGATGGCTTGCTCGGCGTAGCAGGACGCGGCTTCCAGATTGCCGAATGGGCGCGCACCCACCGCTTCTGCGGCGCCTGCGGCTCGCCGATGCTGCTGGCGCCAGGAGAGCGCGCCATGCGCTGCACGTCCTGCAGCCACCTTGCCTACCCGCGCATTTCACCGGCCATGATGGTGCTGATCAGGAAAGGCAAGCAGCGCCTGCTGGCCGCGCATGCCAATTCGCCGTACAAGCGCTACACGGCGCTGGCGGGCTTCCTCGAAGCCGGCGAATCGGTCGAGGAGGCGGTGCATCGCGAAGTGTTCGAAGAAGTCGGCCTGCGCGTGCATAACCTCAAATACTTCGGCAGCCAGTCCTGGCCCTTCCCGCATTCGCTGATGATCGCCTTCACCGCCGAATACCTGGACGGCGAGATCGTCACCGACCCCAATGAAATCAGCGATGCGCGCTGGTTTGGCCCCGAAGATGAGTGGCCGGCGCTGACGCATACGGTTTCCATCGCCAGCGAGCTGCTGGCAGCGAACCGACCCTGAACGCTGTATACTGGTGGATTAGATTCCACATTCCACGGTTCTTGCAATCATGACTAAAGAAGTATTCACCGAAGCCGACTGGCGCCGCCTGCTGGAGCACCTGGGCGAAGACCCGGATCGTCCAGGCCTGATCGAAACCCCGCACCGCGTCCACAAGGCGTGGAAGCACTGGGTGTCGGGCTATGGCCAGGACCCGGCGGAAGTGCTGAAGGCTTTCGAGGATGGCGCCGAACAGTACAACGAACTGATCGTCGTGAAGAACATCCCGGTGTACAGCCATTGCGAGCACCACCTGGCGCCGTTCTTCGGCAAGGCCACCGTGGGTTATGTCCCAAATGGCAAGATTGTCGGCTTGTCCAAGCTGACCCGCCTGGTCGACGTATTCTCCAAGCGCCTGCAGGTGCAGGAACGCATGACCATGCAGATTGCCGAAGCGCTGATGACCGTGCTGGAGCCGAAGGCCGTGGGCGTGGTGGTCAAATGCCGCCACCTGTGCATGGAATCGCGCGGCATTCGCACCGCCGGCGAAGAGACCGTGACTTCCGCCATGCTGGGCGAATTGCAGCCCAACCTGGCCATGCGCACCGAATTCCTGGCACTGGCACGCGAGTCCTGATCCATGGCTGACGCTATCGAGTGGTTCGAAGGCGGCTTCGACGCCGCACTGGAGGCAGCCCGCGCTGCCAATCGTCCGCTGTTCCTGTACTGGGGCGCCGTGTGGTGCCCTCCGTGCAACCGGGTCAAGTATGAAATCTTCGGCCGCGAAGATCTCGCAGCCAAGCTGCAAAGCATGGTGGCGATGCAGCTCGATGGCGACAGCCCGAATGCGCAGGCAATGGCGGCGCGCCTGAAGCTGCGCAGCTATCCGACCATGGTGGTGTACCACCCGGATGGCAGCGAAATAACCCGCCTGCCGTGCGAACTCGATGGCGAACTGTTTGGTGAAGCCCTGATGGCGGCGCGTTTTGCCGGCCATACCGCCGGCGAATCGATGGCTGCCGCGCTGGATGGCAAGCGTACCCTGTCGCCGTCCGAGTGGACGCTGCTGTCGAACTATTCCTGGGATACCGATGAAGGCGTGCTGCTGCACGGCCGCGACCTCGGCGTAACCCTGACCACCCTGTCGCAACTGGCTGCCGCCGCCGTGACCGGCGAAGCGCCTGCTGCGGCGCGCCAGGTGGAAGATGCTGCCACGCGCCTGCGCCTGCACGCGATGGTGGCGCAAGCTGGCCGCGTGGTGGATGCTGCGTCGCCTGAATTCCTGCTGAAGGTGCTGGCCGATGCGCGCGTGGCGCGGGCCAATATGGACATCTTCGGCAACAGCGGCCACCAGCTGGTGCGCGCTGCGCCGGCTCGCCACGCTGAACTGGCGACTGCCATGGCTGCCGCCGCGCATGTGTGGGCTGAGGATATGTGGCTGTCGGCGCCGGATCGCCTGACCGCCGTGCGTTTGCAGGTGCGCATGTCGCGCATGGGCTATGTGGCGGAAGGCTTGCCGCAGCTGGTGCGTACGCGTGTCCAGCAGGCGCTGGCGCTGGTGGAGGACAAGTATGGGCGGCATACGCTGGTCAACACTGCGGTCAGCGCGCTGAATGATGCGGGGCTGCATGCGGAGGCCGAGGCTTTGCTGCAGTCGACGCTGACGGAATCGCATGCGCCGTATTACTTCAAGCTGAGCCTCGCCTCTGCGGCCAAGCGCCGGGCGGATCTGCCGGGGATGCTGGACTGGTATGAGAAGGCGTGGCGTTCGGCGATTGGATCGGCGACGCGGATTCAGTGGGGGACGACTTACCTGTTGGCGCTGATTGATACGACGCCGGGCGATGGCGCGCGTATCGAGGCTGCGGCGGCGGGACTGGCGCAGGATTTTGCCAATGTGCAGGATGGGTTCAAGCAGCGCAATCTGACGCAGGCGCAGAAATTGTTGCCGAAGTTGCCGGCGGGGCTGGCGTTGGGTGACGTTCTGCGCGCCGGCCTTTAAACCCGGTAAACCAGGGTCAGACCCAAGGGTCTGACCCAGATACGCGGCTGCCCCAGGCCAGGGTCTGACCCTTGGGTCTGACCCAGACTTACCGGGGTTTACTCACCCCAGCCGCAAAACCTCCGCCAGCCAATCCACAAACACCCTCACCCGTGGCGACAAATGCCGGTTGTGCGAATAAACAATCGACACCGGCATCGCCGGCGGCCGCCACTCCGGCAGCACTTCCACCAGTTCCCCCCGCTCCAGCAACGCCTCAATCCCCGGCCGCGGAATCTGCGCCAACCCAATCCCCGCCAGGCAAGCCCCCAGGTAAGCCTCCGAGCTCCCCACCGACACCCTGCTGCGCACCGACAGCGTCCTCACCTCCCCATCCACCACATACTCCCAGGGCAAATCACGCCCAGTCTGGCTCGAGAAATAATTGACCGCCCAATGCTCCTTCAGGTCCTCCAGCGAAGAAGGCGTCCCATGCGCCGCCAGGTAAGCCGGCGATGCCACATTCACCTGCACCATCGCCCCCAGCGGCTTCGCCACCAGCGTTGAATCCCGCAGCACCCCCGCCCGCACAGCGCAATCGATCCCTTCCCCCACCAGGTCCACCATGCGGTCATTCGCCCCCACGCGAATCTTGATCTCCGGATAGCGCTGGAAAAAATCCGGTAAAGCAGGAATCACGCTCAAGCGCGCAATGCGCTCCGGCAGGTCGACCCGGATCGTCCCGGAAGGCTTGCGCCCATCGGACAGGAACAAGGCATTGATGTCCTCCAGCTCATTCAGCAGCGCGCGGCAGCGCTCCACATAAAGCTGTCCCTCAACGGTCAGGCTGACCTTGCGCGTTGTGCGCTGGAGCAGCCGCACGCCAAGCTGCTGCTCGATCGACTGCACGGCATTGGTCACGGTAGGGCGGGGCAGGTCGAGCTGCTCGGCCGCCTGGGTGAAGCTCTTGCTGTCGGCCACCGCCATGAACACCTGCATGGCTTTCAACTGGTCCATTGTTAACCTATCCCGAATAAAGATGTAGCAAACGCAGCATTTATTGTTGGATTCGATAATAGCACAATGGTCTCCATCGAAACCCCACCTGGAGACCACACATGGAAACCCGCAAACTTGGCAGCACCGGCCCGCAAACCTCCCAGCTTGGCCTGGGCCTGATGGGCATGTCCGACTTGTACGGCCCGGCCGACCGCGCTGAAAGCCTGGCCACCATCCATGCCGCGCTGGATGACGGCGTCACCTTGCTCGACACCGGCGACTTCTACGGCATGGGCCACAATGAAATGCTGCTGGGCGAAGCGCTGCAGGGCCGCAAGCGCGAGCTGGTGCAGGTCAGCGTCAAGTTCGGCGCCCTGCGCGATCCGGACGGCGGCTTTATCGGCTACGACTCGCGGCCGCAGGCCGTCGCCAACTTCCTCGCCTATTCGCTGCGCCGCCTGGGCACCGAATACATCGACATCTACCGCCCGTCGCGCCTCGACCCGGCCACGCCGATCGAGGACACAGTCGGCGCCATCGCCGAGCAGGTACGCAAGGGCCATGTGCGCCACATCGGCCTGTCCGAAGTGAACAGCGAAACCCTGCGCCGCGCCCATGCCGTGCACCCGATCACCGATGTGCAGATCGAGTACTCGATGATCTCGCGCGGCATCGAAAACGGCCTGCTGCAAACGGCGCGCGAACTGGGCGTCGGCATCACTGCCTATGGCGTGCTGTCGCGCGGCTTGATCAGCGGCCACTGGACCGCGCAGCGTGAAGGTGAGCAGGATTACCGTGGCCTGCACAGCCCGCGCTTCCAGGGTGAAAACCTGAAGCACAACCTGGAACTGGTGGAACGCATGCGGGCCGTGGCGCAAGCCAAGGGCATCAGCGTGGCGCAACTGGCGATTGCCTGGGTGATGGCGCAAGGCACCGACATCGTGCCCCTGGTCGGCGCCCGCACCCGCAGCCGCCTGCAGGAAGCGCTGGGCGCGATTGACGCGGTGCTGCTGCAATCCGACCTGGAAGCGCTGGAACTGATCGTGCCGCAAGGCGCCGCAGCCGGTGGCCGCTACAACGACTATCAGCTGTCGCACCTGGACAGCGAGAAAGCAGCCTAAGCGAAAACTTCGCCGAGGAAGTCGACAAAGGCCTGGATCTTTGCCGCGCGCTGGTGCCGCTGCTGGTACAGGGCCACCAGCGCAGGCCCCGGCGCCTGGTATTCGGCCAGCAGCGGAAGCAGCGCGCCGCTGCGCAATTCACCCTCGACCGACAGCGACAGGAACTGGCCGATGCCTGCACCGGCCTTGCAGGCTTCGACCAGCGAATCCACATGGTCGAAAGAGACCCGCGACGGCGGCGTGGCCGTCGCCCCATCGGCGAACTGCCACTCGCGCAGGCGCCCGGCGCGCGGCAGGATGAAATGCAGGCAGTCAAACCTCGCCAGGTCATCCGGCGCAGCGGGCACACCGTGGCGCGCGATGAAGGCCGGCGACGCGCAGCAAATGAAGCGGGTTTGCAGCAATGGCCGCGCGATGAGGCGCGCATCGCCGATCTCCCCCAGCCGCAGCAAAACGTCGTATCCCTCCTCCACCATATCCACTATGCGGTCGCTGGCGCTGGCCTGCAGCGTAATGCCGGGATGCTGCGCCAGGAAGCGCGGCAACGCCGGCGCAACGTAGAGCCGCGACACCAGCCCGGGCATGTTGACGCGCAGCGTGCCGCGCGGCTGCTGCGCTGCACCTTGCAGGCTGTCTTCCAGGTCTTCCATGCCGGAGAGCAGGCGCCGGGCGTGCTCATGGCACTCCCGTCCTTCGCCGGTGAGCGACATGCTGCGCGTAGTGCGGTTCAGCAGCTTGACCTGGAAATGCGCCTCCAGCGCATTGATTTGCGCAGTGACAGAGGATGTTGAAATGCCAAGCTTTTCGGCTGCGCGCGAAAAGCCGCCAGTTTCCACGACTGCGCAGAAGACGCGCAGGGCATCGAGTTTGTCCATGGAGCCATTATCCACAATTCGTGGATTCTGTTTGCAGCCCGCCCCTGTTTTTCCCGCGCCCCGCGTTCCCTACACTGGCTGTCATCGAAACCAACTGGAGTCCTTGAAATGAAAGCCATGATTCTCGAAGCGCCCGGCCAGCCGCTGTACCTGGCTGACATTCCCAAACCCACGCCTGCAGCGGGGCAGCTGCTGGTGCGCATCCACGCCAGCGGCGTCAACCCGCTCGACCTCAAGATAGCTGCAGGCAAGGCAGCCCATGCGCGCATGCCACTGCCGGCAGTGCTGGGCATCGACATGGCGGGCATCGTGGAAGCAGTTGGCCCGGGCGTAACCGCCTTTGCGCCGGGCGATGCGGTCTTCGGCATGACAGGCGGGGTAGGCGGTGTACAGGGCTCACTGGCCGAATATGCAGCCGTCGACGCCGACCTGCTCGCCCACGCACCGCGCAGCATCAGCCTGCGCGAGGCGGCGGCCCTGCCGCTGGCCCTCATTACCGCCTGGGAGGGGCTGGTGGACCGGGCAAAAGTGCAGGCCGGCCAGTCAGTACTGGTACAGGGCGGAGCCGGCGGCGTGGGCCGCATGGTGGTGCAGCTCGCCCTTGCGTTCGGCGCCCGCGTGTCCGCGACCGGCCGCCCCGGCCAGCGCGCCGAGATCGAAGGCATGGGCGCGCGTTTCCTCGAACAGGCCGAGGGCGAAGAGTTCGACATCGTCTACGACACCGTCGGCGGGGAAGTGCTGGACGCGTCCTTCCGTGCAGTACGCGAACATGGTGGCCATGTGGTCAGCTGTCTTGGCTGGGGCACGCATGCCCTGGCGCCGCTGTCGTTCCGTGCTGCCACCTATTCGGGCGTATTCACCCTGCTGCCGCTACTGTCAGGCAAAGGCCGTGCAGCACATGGCGCCATCCTGCGCGAAGCCGCGCGGCTGGTTGACGCGGGCAAGCTGGCCGCGCAATTGAACCCGCAACGCTTCGCTCTCGCCGAAGCAAACCAGGCGCATGCAGCGCTGGGGGCCGGAAAGGTGGTGGTGGAGATCGTCCAGGGCGCGCAGGCTCACTGCGGCGCAGGTGCGCCATCGGCCGGCGCTGCAGCGGGAGCAGGCGCCTGCGCCGGCGTCGACTCCGCATCGAAGCGCATCTTGGCCTTCTTGCTCTCGGCCACGTAGCTCCCTAGCTTGGTACCGCTGGCCGTGGTGTTGCCGCCTTCTGAGACCAGGGTGCAGCCCTGGGTCTCCACCTGCCACACATACTTCCCGGCGCGCAGGCTCCAGACGTTATCGCCGCTGGCAAACAGTTCGAACTCCAAACCATCGAGCGGCATTTCGCCCAAAGGAATCGCGCGCTGGCATTCCGGCAGGCGCGCCGCCATCAGCGTGTATTGCGCATCTTCCTTCCAGAAAAACTCCTGCTGCCGCCGCACGGTCAGTGTGTGTTCGCGCGTGCCGTCCGCATAGAAGGTTGCGGAATCATTAACGCAGCCAGCCAGCAAAAACAGCGGCACCACAGTCAGGATCTTGCGCATGGGCGATAGGAAGTGATTGGTTTGAAAGCAATTATAGCCCCCGCGCACGATTGCCGCGCAAGCTCCGCCGTAGGCGTACACTGGAAACTTCCCGATGACTGTTCGACCATATCAATGCAGAGAAGTTCGACCATCGATGACCAGGGGTTTCGCCGCATCCTTAACCGCAACGTGAAGATCCCGCTGCTTGGCGGGATTGTTGCTGCCGGCATTTTCGTGGTGCTGTTTGCCTACCTGATGAGTACCTGGAGCGCGGTCGAATCCACCGAGCGCGCGATTGGCAATGCGCAGGAGTTGCGCCGGCTTGCGGTCGATATGGAAAGCGGCATGCGCGGCTTCCTGCTGACGGGCGATGAGGCATTCCTCGCTCCCTACGTCGCGGCACGGCCGCGCTTCGACGCCGCCGCCGACATGTTGCGTGAACTGGTGGAGGACGACACCACCCAGGTCGAGCGCTTGCGCCACATCCGCGCCCAGCACCAGGCCTGGCTGCGCGCCGCCGACCAGATCATCGCAGCGCGCCGCCAGCAGGGCGATTACCTTGCCATGGTGCGCTCTGGCGTTGCCAAGGTGCCCTTCGACGAGTTGCGCGAACAGTTCAAGGCCTTCATTGCGCACGAAGAGCGGCAGCGTGCCAGCCGCGGCGAGACTGTGCGCGTGGTGGGCTTCTGGACGGTGGCGATTTTCCTTACCGTCAGCCTGGCGGTGAGCTGCCTTCTGGCATGGCTGGGGCGGCGCGACTTGCTGCGGCTGTCGGCCGTCTATCGCGACGCCTTGCAGGAGCAGCATACGCATGCCTACCAGCTGCAGCACCAGGCCTGGCTGCGCGAAGGCCAGAGCCAGCTGGCCGAGCAAGGCATCGGGCAGATGGCGCTGCCCTTGCTGTCGTCGACGCTGCTGCAGTTCATGGCGCGCTACCTGGATGTGGCGGTCGCTGCCTTCTACGTGGTGAAGCCGGACGGCTCGCTGGAGCGCACGGCAACCTCCGGCTTCAGCCAGGAGGATGAAGCGAAGGGCCGGCACTTGCTGCCGGGCGAAGGACTGGTAGGCCAGGCCGCGCACACGCGGCGCACGCTGCACTTGCCGCAGCTGCCGGAGGGATATATCAAGGTGTCGTCCTCACTGGGCGACGGCGCGGCGCAACAGCTCGTCCTGCTGCCGGTGCAAAGCGACGGCCGCGTGAATGGCGTGGTGGAGCTTGGCTTCCTGCGCGAAGTGGGGCGGCGCGAGCTGGATTTCCTGGACCTGGTGGCCGGCAACGTCGGCATGGCAATCGAGGCCACGCTGGCGCGCCAGCGCCTGGCCGAGGTGCTGTCCGAAACGCAATCACTGAACGAGGAGCTGCAGGTGCAGCAGGAAGAGCTGCGCACCGCCAATGAGGAGCTGGAAGAGCAGTCGCGCGTGCTGGAACGTTCGCAAGCCAGCCTGCAGGCGCAGAAACTGGAACTGGAACAGACCAACGAAAAGCTGGCAAGCCAGGCCGAAACGCTGGACCAGCGCAATGCGGCGCTGGCCGCGGCACGGCTCGACGTGGAGGCGCGGGCACGCGACCTGGAGCGGGCCAGCGAATACAAATCGCAGTTCCTGGCGAATATGTCGCACGAGTTGCGCACACCTTTGAACAGTTCCCTGATCCTGGCCAAGCTGCTGGCCGACAACGCGCAGGGCAACCTGAATGAAGAACAGGTGCGGTTTGCGCAAACCATCTACAACGCCGGCAATGACCTGCTGGCGCTGATCAACGATATCCTCGACATCTCCAAGGTGGAAGCGGGCAAGCTGGAGCTGGCGCCCGAAGATGTGGTGCTGCAGTTGATGATCGATAACCTGGCGGCTGTTTTCGCACCGCTGGCGCGGGAAAAGCAGCTCGAATTTGTGGTCGACCTGCTGCCCGGCTTGCCGGACAAGGTGTACACGGACCGGCAGCGGCTGGAGCAGATCATCAAGAACCTGTTGTCCAATGCCGTCAAGTTTACCGATCGCGGCAAGGTGATCCTGCGCGTGTCGCCTGGCGAGGCCGGCTTGCTGCGCTTTGCCGTCATCGACACCGGCGTCGGCGTGCGGGCGGAGCAGCAGGGCACGATCTTCGATGCCTTCCAGCAGGGCGACGGCACGCCAAGCCGGCGCTTTGGCGGCACGGGGCTGGGACTGTCGATTTCGCGCGACCTGGCGCGCCTGCTGGGCGGTGAGGTCGAGGTATCCAGCATTGAAGGGCAGGGCAGCACGTTCACCCTGCTGTTGCCGACCCAGTGGGCAGCGGCAGCGCAGCAGGACGAGCCGCCCGCCTTTGCAGCACCGGCCGCCACGGCCGCACCCCAGCCGGCCGGCCCAGCAGCCGCCGCAAGGGTGGAGGCGCCTGCGGCGGCGGAAGAGCCGGTCGCGGCGCTGCGTCCGTTCGACGACGACCGCGCCGCCGCCCCGCCGCCGGATCGCAAGGTCCTCATCATCGAAGACGACCCCGCCTTCGCCCGCATCCTGTACGACCTCGCGCATGAGGCAAGCTACCGCGCCCTGGTCGCCTTCACCGCCGAAGAAGGCCTGCAGCTGGCCCAGGAACACCAGCCGCAAGCCGTGATGCTCGACATCCGCCTGCCCGACAGGTCAGGCTTGTCCGTGCTGCAAATGCTGAAAGACAACCCCCCAACCCGCCACATCCCCGTGCACGTGATCAGCGCCACCGACAGCGGCGAGGCAGCCCTGCACCTCGGCGCCATCGGCTTCGTCCGCAAGCCCGCCGAGCGCGAGCAGCTGCTGGCCGCCTTCGACCGCCTGGAACGCCGCTTCACGCAAAAGATCAAGCACATCCTGCTGGTGGAAGACGACGCCCGCCAGTGCGAAAGCATGGTCAAGCTGATCGAAGACGAAGACATCGCCATCACCGCCGTCGCCAGCGGCGCCGACGCGCTGGAACAGCTCCGCTCCACCATTTTCGACTGCATGGTGATGGACCTGAAATTGCCCGACATGCAAGGCAGCGAACTGCTGCAGCAAATGTCGCAGCAGGAGATTGCCAGCTTCCCGCCGGTAATTGTCTATACTGGACGTAGCATGACACGCGCCGAAGAAGCCGAGCTGTCGAAATACTCGCGCTCCATCATCATCAAAGGCGCACGCTCGCCCGAACGCCTGCTGGACGAGGTGACCCTGTTCCTGCACAAGGTCGAGTCCCAGCTCTCCAGCGAGCGCCAGACCATGCTGAAAGCAGTACGCAGCCGCGACCGCGTCTTCGAAGGCCGCCGCATCCTGCTGGTGGACGACGACGTGCGTAACATCTTCGCCCTGACCAGCGCCATTGAGCAAAAGGGAGCCACGGTGGAAATCGCCCGCAATGGCCACGAAGCCCTCGACAAGCTCGATGCCGTGCCCGACATCGACCTGGTGCTGATGGATATCATGATGCCGGGCATGGACGGGCTGGAAGCCACGCGCCGCCTGCGCGCCGACCCGCGCTTCGCCCGCCTGCCGGTGATCGCCATCACCGCCAAGGCCATGAAAGACGACCAGGAACAATGCCTGGCCGCCGGCGCCAACGATTACCTGGCCAAGCCGATCGACCTGTCCCGCCTGTACTCATTGCTGAGGGTGTGGATGCCAGCCATGGACACGGTGTGATGAGCGACGGCGCCGCAATCAGCAGCATTGAAATCGAGCTGCGCATGCTGATGGAAGCGATCTTCCTGCGCTACAGCTACGACTTCCGCGACTACACCGGCGCCTCGCAAAAGCGCCGCGTGCTGCATGCCATGAGCGAGATGGGCTGCGCCACCGTCTCGCACCTGCAGGCACGCGTGCTGCACGAGCCAAGCGCCTTCAGCCAGCTGCTGCAATACCTGACCATACCCGTCACGGAAATGTTCCGCGACCCGGCTTACTACATCTCGTTGCGCGAGCATGTGTTGCCGGTACTGGGCACCTACCCCTCGCTGAAAATATGGGTCGCAGGCTGCAGCACCGGCGAAGAAGTCTTTTCACTCGCCATCCTGCTGAAGGAAGAAGGCCTGCTCGAGCGCAGCATCATCTACGCCACCGACATCAATCCTGAATCGCTGGAAAAGGCCAGGAAAGGCGTTTTCCCGCTGGAGAGCATGCGCACCTACACGGCCAACTACCAGGCCGCAGGCGGCAAGCGCGCCTTCTCCGACTACTACACGGCCGCCTACAACGCCGCCCTGTTCGACCGCTCGCTGTGCGAGAACGTCACGTTCGCCGACCATAGCCTGGCCACCGATTCGGTGTTCGCCGAAACCCAATTCATCAGCTGCCGCAACGTGATGATCTACTTCAACAAGAGGTTGCAGGACAGGGCGCTCGGGCTGTTCCACGAGTCCCTGTGCCACCGCGGCTTCCTCGGGCTGGGGAGCAAGGAGAGCATCGACTTCTCCTCCTACGCAGCAAGGTTTGAAGTGCTCTCCAAGCGCGAACGCCTGTTCAGGAAAAAATGATGCAAACCGTCCCTTCGCTGGAACTGGCTGTGCTGGGCCGCACCACGGAGGCGGTCGTCATCGGCGCATCGGCCGGCGGTGTGAATGCGCTGATGCAGGTGCTGCCTGCGCTGCCGCGCGGTTATCGCTTACCGATAGTCGTGGTGATCCATGTGAAAAGCGGTCGACAAAACCAGCTGGTGGAAGTCTTCCAGCAAAGGGTTGCGATACCTGTGCGTGAAGCGGGCGACAAGGAAGACCTGATTCCGGGTACCCTGTATTTTGCACCGGCTGGTTACCACCTGCTGCTCGAGAACGACCGCAGCTTCTCGCTGAGTTGCGACGCCCCCCTGCATTTCACCCGCCCCGCCATCGACATCACCATGGAGACGGCGGCGGACGTCTACGGCGCAGGCCTGGCGGGGGTGTTGCTGACGGGCGCCAATGAAGACGGCGCGGCGGGCATGGCGGCCATCGGCAGGGCTGGCGGCCTGACGGTGGTGCAAGACCCGAACGAAGCCGACGTCGCTGTCATGCCCCAGGAAGCGATCAACGTCCGCGCCCCCGACCTGGTGCTGCCGCTTGAGCAGATCAAGCAACTGTTGTTGATGCTGGAGACGCACTGATGGAACCGACCAATGTCCTGCTGGTAGACGACCTGCCGGAAAACCTGCGCGCGCTGAATGCCCTGGTGCGCGCCGACGACCGCGTGATCTACCAGGCCCGCACCGGCGAAGAAGCGCTGGCCCTGTTGCTGGAACACGAATTCGCGCTGGCCATCGTGGACGTGCAGATGCCCGGGATGGATGGCTTTGAACTGGCGGAGCTGATGCGCGGCACCGGCAAGACCCGCCATATCCCCATTGTCTTCGTCAGCGCCGCCGGCAAGGAGCTGAATTACGCCTTCAAGGGCTATGAAGCCGGCGCGGTGGACTTCCTCTACAAGCCCCTCGATTCGGATGCGGTGAAGAGCAAGGTCAATGTCTTCGTCGACCTGTTCCGGCAGAAACAGGAAGTGCGGCAGATCGTCGAACAGCGCGAAGCCACGGTGCGCGAGTTGAACGCCGTGCAGCAGGAACTGGAACGCGCGCTGGAAATGCGCGACCAGTTCATGTCCATGGTGGCGCACGAACTGCGCACGCCATTGAACACACTTTACCTGGAAGCGCAGATGCGCAAGCTGCAGCTCGAACGCGGCAACATGGACCACTTCGCACCGGAACAGCTGGAACGCATGGTGGCGCGCGACATGCGGCAGATCCACGCCATGGTGCGGTTGATTGATGACATGCTCGACGTATCGCGCATCCGCGCCGGCAAGCTCTCGATCCGCCCCGCGCGCGTGGACCTGGAAGCCCTGCTGCAGCGCATTGTCGGCGACCTGTCGCACCACGCCGCCGACATGCAGAGCGAACTGCGCCTGTCGATCGTGCAGCCCGTGGCCGGCTATTGGGATGAATTCCGCGTCGAGCAGGTGATCGTCAACCTGATCAACAACGCCTTGCGCTACGGCGGCGGCAAGCCGGTCGACGTGCGCCTGCACGCCGACAGCCAGAACGCCCGCATCGAAGTGATCGACCAGGGCGTCGGCATCCCCGAAGAAGTGCTGCCGAAGATTTTCGAGCCCTTCGAACGCGGCAAGATGGAAGGCATGCCGGCCGGCCTTGGCCTGGGCCTCTACATCTCGCGCCAGCTCGCCGAAGCCCACGGCGGCACCCTCACCTGCCGCAGCAAGCCCAATGAAGGTGCCACCTTCATCTTCACGTTGCCGCGCGCCGACGAAATGTCCACCGCGGGGCGGTCCGGCGACCCGGCAGGAGCAATTGTGGATACCTCACTGCTTCAACAGGTTTAGCGTTGGCAGCGGGCCGCCCGGGAACTGCGCGAGCTTGCCGGTTTCCGTGCCGCCCAGGTCGATGCCGAAGAAGCCTAGGCGCTCGATCAGTTGCGCCACCTCGCGCTTGGCGTCCGCATGCTCGCCCGAGTAGAACAGCACGCGCTGGCCATTTTCCGCTGGGGTCAACAGCGCCGCCTGCAAGTGGTTGAATGCCTTGACAACGCGCGCACCAGGCAGCATCCCGGCCACAACGGCGCTCGAAGCCCTTCCTCCCAGGTCGACCGCCTTGAATCCAGGTACCTCAATCGCGTTATTGGCGTCGACCACAATGCGCCCAGCCCAATCACCCAGCCCCTCCACCGCAGCAGCAATGCGTGACCACGGCACGGCCAGGAAAACGACGTCGGCGCGGGCCGCCTGCTCGACGCTCGACGGCTGCACGTGCGGACCGAGTTCCTCCGCCAAGCCTGCCAGCGATGATGGCCCACGGCTGTTCGCGATCTTGAAATCGATGCCCGCGCCGGCAAGCAGTCGCGCAATGGCGGTGCCGATTGCGCCGGCGCCGATGATGGAATAGCTCAATTTGTTCATGGTGATTTCCTTTTAAAGTGTGGTTTGCGATGAGTCCAGTATGGCCATCGCGATCCCATAGCGGTAGTAGTGACTGGCTATAATCTGTTTCAAGCAAACATTGAAAGCCAAGGAATGGAAACCCTGTCGAACCTGGAAAGCTTCGTGCGCAGCGCGGAATCGGCCAGTTTTTCTTCCGCCGCGCGGAGGCTTGGCTTGACGGCCGCCGCGGTCAGCCGGAACGTGGCCCAGTTGGAGCGCAACCTTGGGGTGCAACTATTCCAGCGCAGTACGCGCGGCCTTGCGCTGACCGAGGCGGGCGAGCTTTTCCTGGTCACGGTGTCGGGCGGGTTGGACAGCATCCAGTCCGCCATCGCAGATATCAGCGCGAAGGCGGCCCAGCCGGCTGGCACCCTCAAGCTCAGCGCGGCCCCGGGCATTGCCCGCGACTTCCTGCTCCCGCTGATGCCCGAGTTCAAAGCGCGCTTCCCGGCCGTGGTGACCGACTGGCACCTGGAGAATCGCCAGGTCGACCTGGTGGCGGAAGGCTTCGACGCGGCAATAGGAGGTGGCATCGAGCTGCGTCCAGGCGTGGTGGCACGCGAACTGGCCCGCATCCACATCGTTGCCGTTGCATCGCCATCCTTCATGCAGGGCCGCCAGCCGCCGCGCCAGCCGTCCGACCTGCTTCAATACGAAGGCGTGGTGATGCGCTCCAGTGTGACCGGGCGCCTGCGCCAGCGCGTGCTGCGCAACAGCAAAGGTGTCGAGCAACTTGCTGAACAGCCTGTAAGCATGAGCGCAACTGACCCGGACGCCGTCGTACAAGGGGTTTTGATGGGAATGGGCATTGGCCTGATGGCGATGCCGAATGTGCTGCGCTACCTCGAAAATGGCGAGCTGGTTCGCGTGCTGCCCGGCTGGCATGCGGACGCAGGCCCGATATCCCTCTACTTCACCAGCCAGAAGCTGTTGCCCGGCAAAACCCGGGCTTTTGTGGATTTTGTGACAGAACAGTTCCGTGCCATGCAGATTGCGCAACGCTTTTCGGCAACATAGGCATAGAATGGCCATATGAAACGAGACTTGCTCAGGGAACGCAGGGAATGGCTACTGCGGCGCAATTGCTCATTGTCGCCCCAGCAGATGGGGATGGCTTACGCCCTGATGTGCCTGTTCTCGTTTGCAGTCGCGACAGGCTTCGTGATGGCCGGCATGTGGCAGGTGCTGCTGTTCACCGTGCTGGAGATGACCGCCGTTGCAGCCGCCTTCCTCTACTTCGCCCGCCATGCCACGGACTATGAACACATCGTGCTCGCCAACGGCAAGCTGCTGGTGGAACAAGTCTCCGCCGGCAAGATGAGCGTGACGCAGCTCGAACTCTACTTCCTCCGGCTGCAGATGCCCGCCCGCTACGGCGACCTGATTCACCTTGAATCGAATGGCGTCGCGGTCGATATCGGCTACTTCGCCACCGACCCGCGCCGCCGCGCGCTGGCCCAGGAGCTGCGCGCGGAAGTGCAGGGCGGCTTGTTCAGCAATTAGAAGCGGTAGCCTACGCCCACGCCGAACAGCACAGGGTCAACCTTGACCTTGCTGACTTTAGTGCCGGCAACCAGCACGTCGCTGCGGATCTGCACTTTCTTGATGTCCACGTTGATCGACCAGTTCTTGTCCAGCTTGTAGTCCAGGCCCGCCTGCAGGGCCAGGCCGAAGCTGTCATGTTCCAGGCTGCCCTGGCCGTCCAGGATCTTGTTCTTGGAGAAGGTGGTCCAGTTCACACCCACGCCGACGTATGGGCTGACCTGGGAGGACGGGGTGAAGTGGTACTGCGCCAGCAGGGTAGGCGGCAGGTGCTTGAAGGTGCCGACGGACTGGCCATCCACGTAGACGTCATGCTTTTGCGGGTAAGTCAGCACCAGCTCGGTCGAAATATTCGGGGTGAAGAAGTAGGAGATATCCACTTCCGGAATGGTCTTGCTGCTGACGGTGATGAGGTCGGATGGGCCGACGCCGGCAATCGGGTCGGACTTGTCTGCAGGATTGATGTGCACGGCACGCGCGCGCACCTGCCAAGGCGTTTCCTGTGCCATTGCACCAAGCGCTACGCTACCCAGGACAACTGCCAAAATCGCTTTCTTCATTTCACTTCCTCTTTCGTTTGGTCATTGAGATTTGCTGACTAAAAGTTTATTGATGCGACGCAGCAAAATCTTTGACCTAAGTCAAAATTGCCCGAATGAATACCAGATAGCTAAAACGGGAGTAATATTTCGCGAATTCACATCCCACCTAATCCCCCGGAGGCAGGAAATGAAATTGCACGTCAATGGCCAGGTACGCGAGTTCGAGGCCGAAGAAGATACGCCGCTGTTGTGGGTGATCCGCGAACAGCTTGGACTTACCGGCACCAAATACGGCTGCGGCGTGGCGCAATGCGGCGCCTGCACCGTGCACATTGACGGCGAACCGACGCGCAGTTGCGTGCGCCCTGTCTCCACCGTGACGGCCGACCAGAAGATCGTCACCATCGAAGGCCTGAGCCTGGACGGCAGCCACCCCGTGCAAAAAGCCTGGGCCGCACTGGACGTGCCGCAATGCGGCTTCTGCCAGTCCGGCATGATCATGGCCGCCGCCGCCCTGCTGAAACAGAAGAAAAACCCGACCGACGCCGACATCGACGCCGCCATGACCAACATCTGCCGTTGCGGCACGTATAACCGCGTGCGCAAGGCGATCCACGTAATCGCCAAGGGTGGCGACGTGAAGACCGCAGGCCTGGACATCGTGGAAGGGAGCAAAGCATGAGCATGATGACTCGCCGCGGCTTCATCGGCCGCTCGCTGGGCGCCACCGCAGGCCTGATGTTCGGCTTCCACATCCCGTTCGCTGAAGCGCAGCAGGCGCCTGCCGCCGCTGCACCAGACGCGCCTGAAATCAACGCCTGGGTGGTGGTCAAGCCTGACGACACCATCGTGGTCCGCATCGCCCGCTCCGAAATGGGCCAGGGCACGCTGACCGGCCTCGCGCAACTGGTGGTGGAAGAACTGGACGGCGACTGGAGCAAGGTCACCACCGAATACCCATCGCCAGGGCGCCAGCTCGCGCGCAACCGCGTGTGGGGCAGCTTCTCCACCGGGGGCAGCCGCGGCGTGCGCGAATCGCACGAATATGTCCGCAAGGGCGGCGCCGCAGCGCGCATGATGCTGGTGCAGGCCGCCGCCACCCAATGGGGCGTGCCAGCCGCCGAATGCGTGGCCGCGAAAAGCGTGATCACCCACACCCCATCCGGCCGCACGCTCACCTACGGCAAGGTCGCCGACGCCGCCGGCAAGCTGCAAGCGCCGGCCGCCGCCGACATCAAGCTGAAAGACCCGAAAGACTGGAAGCTGGCCGGCAAGCGCCTGGCGCGCCTGGATACGGTCGACAAGACCACCGGCAAGCAGGTCTACGGCATGGACTTCAAGCTGCCCGGCATGCTGAACGCAGCGATCAAGGATTGCCCGCATTTCGGCGGCAAGGTAAAGAGCTTCGACGCCGCCGCCATCGCCAGCAAGCCCGGCGTGAAGAAGGTGCTGCAGGTAGGCGACAGCGCAGTGGCCGTGGTGGCCGACACCTGGTGGCGCGCCCGCAGCGCGCTCGACGCCCTGCCGATCGAATGGGACAAGGGCCCAAACGCCGGCATGAACAGCAAGGACACAGCCGCCTGGATCAAGGCCGGCCTGGATGCGCCCGAGGCGGTAGCCGGCAACAGCAACGGCGACGCCAAGGCCGCCCTGGCCAGCGCCCACCGCAAGATCGAAGCCGTCTACAGCTACCCGCACCAGAACCACGCCACGATGGAGGTGATGAATGCCACCGCTGTGTGGACGCCTGAGCGCTGCGACGTCTGGACCCCGACGCAGAACGGCGAAGCCGCCCTGGCTGCAACCAGCGAGGCCGCCGGCCTGCCGCAGTCGAAATGCGACGTAACCAAGCTGCACCTCGGCGGCGGCTTCGGCCGGCGCGGCGCCACGCACGACTGGGTCACCCAGGTCGTGAAGATCGCCAAGGAGATGCCCGGCACCCCGGTCAAATTGATCTGGACCCGCGAAGAAGACATGCAGCACGGCCGCTACCACCCGGTCACGCAATGCAAGCTGACCGCCGGCCTGGATGCAAAAGGCGAGGTGACAGCGCTGCACATGCGCATTGCCGGCCAATCGATCCTCGCCGCGCTGTTCCCGCAGAATATCAAGGATGGCAAGGACCCCGCAGTCTTCCAGGGCCTGAACCCGCCCGGCCCCGAAGCTTCGTTCGGCTACACCATCCCGAACCTGCTGATCGACCACGCCATGCGCAACCCCGCCGTGCCGCCAGGCTTCTGGCGCGGCGTGAACCTGAACCAGAACACGATCTACGTCGAATGCTTCCTCGACGAAATCGCCCACGCCACGAAACAGGACCCGCTGGCCCTGCGCCGCAAGCTGATGAAGGACAGCCCCAAGCACCTGGCCGTGTTGAACGCAGTGGCGGAAAAGGCTGGCTGGTCCAAGCCCCCGAAGAAAGGCATCTACCGCGGCATCGCCCAGACAATGGGCTTCGGCAGCTACGTCGCCGCCGTGGCGGAAGTCTCGGTCAGCAAAGACGGCAAGCTGAAGATCCACCGCATCGTCGCCGCCACCGACCCCGGCCACGCAGTGAACCCGCAGCAGATCGAAGCGCAGGTGGAAGGCAGCTTCGTCTACGGCCTGAGCGCCGCGCTCTACGGCGAAATCACCATCAAGGACGGCGCAGCCGAGCAAACCAACTTCGACACCTACAACGTGCTGAAGATGGACGAAATGCCCAAGGTCGAAACGGTCGTGATGCCAAGCGGCGGCTTCTGGGGCGGCGTAGGCGAACCGACGATTGCCGTCGCCGCCCCCGCAGTGCTGAACGCCATCTTCGCCGCCACCGGCAAGCGCATCCGCGACCTCCCATTAAAGAACCACAGCCTGAAAAAGGCCTAAAAGCAGGCGATAACATGCCGCCAGCCCGCAGCCGCCGAGCAGACAGGGTCAGACCCTTGGGTCTGACCCAGATTTACCGGGTTACGCTAGCCCTCCTGCTAACGCTATCCCCCGCCCAAGCCCAAGAAGGCAACGCAACATCCGGCCGCGCCATAGTAGCCAACCGCCAGCTAGGCCTCTGCCTCCTGTGCCACCCCGCCCCCATCCCCGAGGAGAAATTCCAAGGCAACCTTGCCCCGGACTTAGCTGGCGTAGGAGCCCGCTACACCCCCGCCCAGCTCCGCCAACGCATAATGGACAGCAGCGAACTCAACCCCAGCACCATCATGCCCGCATACCGCAAAACCACCGGCCTGACGCGAGTAGCCCCCGCCTACCGCGACAAGCCAATCTTCACCGAACAGCAAGTAGAAGACGTCGTCGCCTACCTCAGCACCCTGCGCGAGGCCGCCAAATGACCACCCGCCGCCAGCTGATCGCCGCGTTGCCGTTACTGGCCCTGGTCCGCCCCGCAGCCGCCACGCCAGAAGAACAGAAAGCAGCCATCGCCACCTACACCAGCAACGCCCCAATCAAGCGCGGCAAGGTAACAATCGACATCGCCCAACTGATCGACAACGGCAACGCCGTCCCCATCGCCATCCGCGTCGACAGCCCGATGACCGAGCAAGACCACGTCACCGACATCGCCATCTTCAACGAAAAGAACCCGCTGCCCGACGTCGTCCGCTTCAAGCTGACGCCCCTGGCAGGCAAGCCCGAAATCAGCACCCGCATCCGCCTCGCCACCAGCCAGACGCTCACCGCGCTGGCCCGCACCAGCGACGGCCAATGGTGGCAGCAGACTGTCGACGTCATCGTCGCCCTGGCCGCCTGCGTAGAAGGCGAGGCAATCTGACATGGCCAGCGCCCTGATCCACATGCCCGCGAGCGCCAAGCCCGGCGAAATCATCGAAGTGCGCGCCCTGATCGCCCACACGATGGAGACCGGCTTCCGCCCCGGCCCCGACGGCAAGCCCCTCACGCGCGACATCATCCGCAAGTTCGAATGCCGCTACAACGGCAAAACGGTCATCAGCGCCGAGCTCCACCCCGCCATGAGCGCCAACCCCTACATCGCCTTCTTCGTCAAAGCGACAGCAAGCGGCCCGCTCGAATTCACCTGGACCGGCGACAACGCCTTCACCCAAACCGAGCAGAAGCAGCTGCAGGTGCAACCATGAAACCGCAATTCGCGCTCCTGCTAGCGTTAATCATCACCACCGCCGCCAGCGCAGACAGGGTCAGACCCTACGGGTCTGACCCAGATTTACCGGGTTCAAAAGAGCGCAAATCCGGCACCGAATACATGTCCCCCGCCACGCAACAAATGCAACGCGACGACACCCAAAACCCCGCCATGCTCTGGGTCGCCAACGGCCAAACCCTCTGGACCACCGCCCCGGCTGAAGGCAACGGCAAATCCTGCGCCACCTGCCACACCGACGCCAGCATCACCATGCGCGGCACCGCCACAAAGTTCCCCCGCTTCAGCAAATCGGCCGGCAAAGTCATCACCCTCTCCGGCCAGATCAACCAATGCCGCACCGGCGCCCTGCAAGCGCCACAACTAAAGCCCGAATCCGCCGACCTGCTAGCCCTGGAAACCTACATCGCCCTGCAAAGCCGCGGCCTGCCTTTAACGCCAGCAAGCGACAACGAAACCAGGCAAGCCGCAAAACGTGGCCAAAAGCTCTTCACCACCCGCATCGGCCAGCTGAACCTGAGCTGCGCCCAATGCCACGACAACAACGCCGGCAAACGCCTGGCAGGCGCCCCGATCCCCCAAGGCCACGCCAACGCCTACCCCGTCTACCGCCTTGAATGGCAAGGCGTAGGAAGCCTGCAGCGCCGCCTGCGCAACTGCATGAGCGGCGTGCGGGCCGAAGTTCCACCCTACGGCGCCCCCGACCTGGTAGACCTCGAAGCCTACCTCGCCCTGCGCGCCCAGGGCATGCCCCTGGAAACTCCTGGAGTCCGTCCATGAAGAAAATCGCCGCAATGACGCTCGTACTGTCCGCCACGCTCCCCGCTACCGCCGCAGATGCCATCCAGCCCGGCCCGCGCCTCGCCGCAAGCTGCGCCGGCTGCCACGGTACCAACGGCGCCACCCAGGGCAACGCATTGCCCCCTTTGGCAGGCCAGCCCAAAGACCAGCTCCTGGCCGCGCTCAAAGACTTCAAGGCCGGCAAACGCCCCGCAACCATCATGACCCAACTCGCCAAGGGTTACACTGACGAACAATTGGAAATCATCGCGGCCTACTTCGCCGCCCAGAAAAAATAGAATGCGATTCAACCTGTTCCCAGGCTTGCTGGCTGCAGCACTGGCGATGGCGACGCTGGACGCCAGCGCCCAGCACATCCCTTTACAGCAATTCGGACAAAGCGAAGGCCTGGGCAACCTCTCCGTCACGGCCCTGACCCAGGACGCCAGCGGCTACATCTGGGTAGGAACCGAGAATGGCCTGTTCCGCTACAACGGCGCCGGCTTTAACCGTTATGGCCACGTGCAGGGAATGGTGGACACCTTCGTCACCGCGCTGCATAGCACCAGCACAGGCACCCTATGGGTCGGCAATCACGACAACCTGCTCCGCCTGGACCGCGGCCGCCTGGTTCCCGTGCTGTGGGAAGGGGAGAAGCTGCCCGTCTGGCCATTCCAGCCCATGGCCGAAGGCGCCAACGGCGAACTCCTGCTGGCAAGCGAAGGCCGCCTTCTGGCCATTGCCGCAAAAGGCGGCCAGGCCAGCATCCGCATGGTCTTCGACCAGGCAACGCTGAAGGCCCATCCCGAACTGCAAGCAGTGCGCAGCGTCCATGCCGACAGCAAAGGCACCCTGTGGCTGGCCTGCAAACAATCGCTATGCCAGGCCAGCGAAGGCCGGATACGCGTCCTGGGCGAGGCCGATGGCCTGCCGCGCGACGAATGGGGCAGCATTGCCATCGACAAGGACGGCACCCTGTGGACCCGCAGCGCCCAGCGCATCTTCGTGCTGCCCAAAGGCGCCACCCGTTTCGAAGACCGCACGCCCCCGGAAGCCCCAATGCGCAAGCACATGCTGCGCAGCGAACTGCACATCGACGACAGCGGAAACGTGCTGACCAACGCCGACGCCGGATTGCTGCGCTGGCGCCAGGGCCGCTGGGAAAGCTACGGCAAGGAAAACGGCCTGGTTGCAGGCGGCGGCGTTACCGCCATCCTGCACGACCATAGCCAGGGCACCTGGCTGGCGACGCGCGGCCGCGGCCTGCAGCACTGGCTTGGCTACGGCGACTGGGAAAACTGGAGAACACAGCAAGGCCTGCCGGACGACGTGATCATCTCCGCGCGGCGCGACAAGCAAGGCGCGCTGCACATCGGCACCCGCTCCGGCCACGCCATGATGGCGCCCGGCGCAACCAAGTTCTTCACCCCGCCCACGCCGCCAGCACTGGCCGACCAGCAGTGGTCCAGCATGGACGTCGACCGCAGCGGCAGGCTGTGGGCCGGCAGCTATTCCGGCATGCTGATGCGCTACCTGCCCGATAGCGGCAAGACCGAACTGGTGGCCAAGCTGCCCTTCATCGCGCAGGTACTGGCCGACCGCAACGACCGGATGTGGCTCGCCACATGGAAAGGCGTCTATGTCCTGCCCGCCAACGCCCCCGCCGGCACGCAGCCGCAATTTGTGAAAATGCCCGAAGCAGCCGGCCGTCATCCCGAAAACCCGATCGGCGCAGGCTGCTTCGACCAGCAAGGCGGCCTATGGCTCCCCAGCGTGACCGACCTGCTGCATTACGACGGCAAGGCCTGGGAAGTGCTGCCCTTCAGCAAAGCGATGGGCAACGCCACCTTCGACATGGTTTCCTGTTCGCGCGACGGCAAGCTGTGGGCCTCCGCCGGCGGGGCGCTGTGGCAGATCGCAGCGCAAGGAGCAGCGCAAGGCAAGCCAAGCGCCACCCGCATCGAAGCGCCAGCGCTGCGCGAACGCAGCGTCTACACCATGGTCGAAGACAGCCGCGGCTGGCTGTGGGTTGCCACCGGCGCCGGCATGGCGGTCTGGAACCGCGAGCGCTGGCGCGTGCTGAACCAGACCAACGGCCTGGCGTGGAACGACTTGAACGGCAATGGCTTCTACGAAGACCAGGACGGCTCGATGTGGATCATCACCAGCAACGGCCTGTCGCACCTGCTGCATCCCCAAACCCTCTTCGACGGCAGCGCGCCGCCCGTAGTAATTGAAGAAGCCCGGCGTGGCAGCACCACGCTGGCTCCAGGCGCGGCCCGCCTGCCATGGTCGCGCGAACCGCTGGTGTTCCGCCTCGCAAGCCTGCAATTCGAAGGCCGGCAAGGGCTGCACTACCGCTACCGCCTGGCCGGCCTGGAAGACCAGTGGAATGACTCAGCCCAGCCAGAGATGCGCTACGCAGCCCTGCCAGGCGGCGACTACCGCTTCCAGGCGATTGCCGTGGACGCCGACAGCGGCACCCAGTCCAAGCCCGCCGAACTGGCCTTCTCGATCGCACCGCCCTGGTGGCGCAGCTACCCCTTCTACGCCTTGTGCGCCGCCGGCGTGATGTTTGGCTTCGTCCTGTTCCATCGCATGCGCCTGCTGGTCCACAAACGCCGCGAAGCGGAACTGGAAGTGATGGTGCAAGAGCGCACCCGCGCCCTGGAAGAAGCGCAGGAAGCGCTGCGCGTCCGCGCGCTGAAGGATGCCCTGACGCGCACCTGGAACCGGGGCGCAATGATGGAGATCCTCGAGCGCGAAATGGGCAAATGCCAGCGCACCGGCGAAGGCTTCGTGCTGGTCCTGCTCGACCTGGACAAATTCAAGAACATCAACGACACGCACGGCCACCTGGCCGGCGACGCCGTGCTGGTGGAAACCGCCCGCCGCCTGATCGCCACCGTGCGAACCTACGACTCCGTTGGCCGCTACGGCGGCGAAGAATTCCTCGTGCTGCTGCCAGGCCTCTCACTGCCTGCCGGGGCAAACCGCATCGAAGCCCTGCGCCAGGCGGTCCGCAGCGCGCCGGTAGACATTGGCACCGATGCCGGCCTGGCCGTGACCGCCAGCTTCGGCGTAGTAGCCTTCACGCCGCAAAACCAGGCCGCCGCCACCGACCTGCTGCACCAGGCAGACCTGGCTCTGTACCGCTCGAAACACGAAGGCCGCGACCGCATCAGCTACGCGGACGAGACAATGCAAACCTGATGAAGGAGGCACCATGGATCGTCGAACATTTGTGCAAGCAGCGGCAGTCCTCGCCGCCACCACCGGCTGCGCCAGCATCGGCGGCCGCGCCCAGCCCCATGTAGTGGTGGTAGGCGGCGGCTACGGCGGCGCCACCGCCGCCAAATACGTGCGCCTGTGGAGCCAGGGCAGCATCGACGTCACGCTGATCGAACCGAATGCCAACTTCGTCAGCTGCCCGCTCTCCAACCTGGTGCTGGGCGGCTCGCGCAAGCTGCAAGACCTGACTCGCAGCTACGACGACCTGCAGCGCAAACACGGCGTAAAGATCCTGCACGACAGCGCCTCCAGCATCGACCCCGAAAAGCGCACCATCAAGCTGCTAAGCGGCGAAGTGCTCAGCTACGACCGCCTGATCCTCAGCCCCGGCATTGAATTCCTGTGGAGCGAGCTGCCCGGCATGAGCGTGGAAGGCGCGCAGGACAAGATCCTGCACGCCTGGAAAGCCGGCCCGCAAACCACAGCCCTGCGCGCCCAGCTCGAAGCCATGCACGACGGCGGCGTGTTCGCCATGACTGTGCCGCCCGCACCATACCGCTGCCCGCCCGGCCCCTACGAACGCGTATGCCAGGTCGCGCACTACTTCAGCCAGCACAAGCCGAAATCCAAGGTCCTGCTGCTGGACGCCAACGAGGACGTGGTCAGCAAAGGCCCCCTGTTCAAGAAGGTCTGGAAAGAACGCTACGCCAGCATCATCGAATACCGCCCCAGCTTCAAGACGGTCGACGTGGACGTGGCCGCCCGCACCGTCGTCTCCGAACTGGGCGACAAGGTCAAGGCCGACGTGCTGAACGTGGTGCCGCCGCACCGCGCCGGCGCCATCGCCGCGCAGACCGGCCTGGCCAACATGAACAAGCGCTGGTGCGAAGTCGATTTCATCACCTTCGAATCGACGCAAGCGAAAAACATCCACGTGATCGGCGACGCCATCCAGGTTTCCCCGCTGATGCCCAAGTCCGGCCATATGGCCAACCAGCACGCCAAGGTCTGCGCCGCCGCCGTAGTCGACTTGCTAAGCGGCCGCATGCCCGACCAGGCGCCGCTGCTGACGAACACCTGCTACAGCTATGTAAGCGACAAAGAAGTGATCCACGTCGCCAGCGTGCACGCCTACAACGCCGAAAAGAAAACGCTGCTCACAGTTCCAGGCAGCGGCGGCGTGAGCCCCGGCCCCAGCGAACTCGAAGCCCACTACGCCAATAGCTGGGCCCAGAACATCTGGAGCGACATACTTTCATAAGCTCCGCCCGCTGCACCTTTGTTTCACCTCAAACGCCGGCGAAGTCTTGAGTGCCACCATTAGCAGGGAACCCCCTGACTAATGGTGAGCACATGCCAAAACCACAATCCGCCACGCAGCACGGCCCAAACCTCTGGCACTTCTCCGCCCTGGTCTGGGGCACGTCGCTCCTGCTGCTGTCGCTGTTTGCGATGCCAATCAGCGTCAACCCGCTCGGCATGCGCCTGCAACTGTGCCTGACGACAGCCCATCTGGCAGGCGTGTTTTACCTGTGGCGCCTTGCAAGGCGCGGCAACCCGGAGCGCCTGATGGACATCGCCATCATCACGCTGGTCTTCATCTACATCGTCCCACTCTGCATGCTTGCCACGCCCGTGATCGTGCTCGCAGCCTACGCCATGCCAACGGACGCCTGGCTCACGGTGATTGCGACAATGACCGCCTGCGCCGCCGCCCTCGCGCTGGTTCGACTCTGGAGTACCGCAACCGACAAGAACACCGGCCAACGCTTCGAAATAACCCTTGCCGAGCAGCTGAAAGGCAGCGCCATCACCGCCAGCTCGTTAAGCACCTTGCTCAATTACGTAGGCCGCCACGCCACCCAACCAAGCCGCATCGACGGGTGGACGATGATCGCCGCCATCGCCGCCGGCACCCCCATCCTCACCGCCAACATCGATTACGACCGCGCCAGCAGCAGCCTGGCGCTGTGCGCCCTGGTCACAACGCCAATGGCCATGCATGCCTTTTCGCGCATGGTGGTGCACGCCTACCTTTGGATCTTCCGCCTGCACCGCTTTGAACGCGAAACGGGCGTAAAGGTCGTCGTCAACCTGCGCAGCGGGAGCTAACCATGGTCACGCTTCTACACCACTACGAGCAAGAGCTGGGCCGCCTGCGCCAGGCAACGCGCCAATATGCGGACACCCACCCCGCCACCGCAGCAGCCCTTGAACTGGAGGCAGACGCCAGTACCGATCCCGAAGTGGAACGCCTGCTTCAGTCAGTTGCACTGCTCAACGCCAGCATGCAGCAGATGATCGAGGACGGCCGAGGCGACTTCCACAAAGCTCTTCTGCAAACGCTGCAACCGCACTACCTGCACGCGATCCCCGCCTGCGGGATTATCCAGGTCGACACTTCCGCCGCGCGCCCCAACGAAATCAGCACGGTCAGCCGCCTGCCCCGCGGAACAATCCTGCGCTCAGGCGCCGGCAGATTCGTCACAACCTGTGAAGTCTGCATCGCACCAATTGCCATCGCCAGCGCAAAGCTCCAGCCAACGCTCGACCTGCCCGCAACACTGCGCCTTCCAGGCAAAGCCACCTCCGCACTGTGCATCAGCCTCGAGGCAACCGCCAGCAGCGCCACATTCGACCAGCCGCCTCTACCCATTCTCCGGCTATGCGTTGACGGCGAGCCAGAACTGCGCGCCGGCCTGCTGGACGCCATACTGATGCACAGCCTATGCGTCTGCCTCGAAGCAGGCAACAATTGGCGCGTGTTAGCGCATTCGCCTTTCACCCCGGCCGGCACCAGCAGCGAAGACGCCCTCCTGCCACGCCACCCCGGCCAACAAAGCCCACGGCTGCTGACAGAGTTCTTCCACCTGCCGCAAAAGTTCGACTTCATCGACCTCGACCTGCAAGCCATATCCGTCCACTGCCAGCCCGGCTGCAAGCGCCTGACCCTGCACATCGTCCTTCCGGCATGCGACCCGCGGCTGCGCCACGCAAGCGCTACAAACTTCCGCCTTTCTTGCGCCCCGGTCATCAACCTCTTCCCGCAGGCTGGCACACCAATTCGCATGGACGGCCGCAGCGAAGCCTACCCAGTCACACCAAGCCAACCCGGCCTGGTCATCTACAGCATCGATAAAGTCTCGCTCATGAGCCGCAACGGTGATCGCGTGCTGCCGCCTTTCCACGGCACTAGCCACGCCGAACCCGGACCCTACTGGCAACTGGACGAGAGCGAAGGATTCGCGCTGAATTTCGTAGACCGTGAGCAGCGCCCCTTCAGGCTGGAAACAGGAACGATCTCCGTGCAGCTGACCTGCACGAACGCCGAACGCCCGCAGTCCGCCTCCCGGCTGACAACGGAAGCCAGCGCCGGCAACTTCCCCATCCGCTTCTTGCACTCCCCAACCGCTTCGCGCCGCCTACCCAGCCCAAGCGCTGTATGCGACAGTCTCTACGCGGAAGAAACCACGCTGCCAGCTGTGCGCAAGCTCTTGCAACGCCATGGCTGCCCCTACACCGAAAGCCTGAAAGTCATGTCAGCCAAGCCCTCCACGGCCTGGCTGAACCACCCCATGGGCCGAATCCACATGCACGGCACCGAGTTCACCCTGCTAGTCGACCAGGCCGCCCTGCGCACCCACAGCATCCACATGCTCGCCGAAATCCTCCTTGCCACCCTGGCCGACAAGCTGCGCGAAAACCGCTTCGCCCACCTTCGCATCGCCGGCGAAAGTGGCCAGGTGCTATGCGAGGCAGGCCCACGTGCCGGAACGCGCCCGCTCGCGTGAATCAGCTATAGACCTGCCACGGCCACTCCAACTCGTCTTCACCGTTAGGCCTGCGCTGCACAATCTCGCTGGATAGCTTGTCATCGATGGCCGCAACGAGTTCGCGATAATGCGTCACCTGCGCATCCGGCTGGGGCAGGCGCAGGTCGATAGACCGCTGCTCCCTGCACGACATCATCCTCGCCCGCTCCGCCAGCACAGCAGACTGGTTGAAGAGCCAGTACAGGAAGCGTTGCGCCTCCACAGCATCCTCCCAGATCTCGCCATAAGAACCGAGGTACAGCTTGGCCAGCGGCGGCTTCTCATTCGCCCAGAAATGCATGATGGGATAAGGATTCGGCTGGTAGCCGTAGAAAATCATCTCGGCGATGTAGGGATTGATCGCAATGCCGCGCCGGAAAGCAGTCGCCGCCTCAATCAGCCTTTCCTGCCGAAAGAGACTGAAGCCAAGCTCATAGAAGTAGGGCGAATACTCGTCTCCATGCTCCACAAACCACGCATGTGCCTGATCGAGTTCACCCGCCCGCAGCAAAACATGGCCGATCACAAATCGCACACCGCAGCTATCGTCCGGATCCGCACGCTGGATCAACTTGCACCAGCCGGCTGCCTTCTCGTACTTCTTCTCGGCGATGTAGCAAAGCAGGATAGTCTTCAACAACGCCAGGTAAGGCCGGTTCCCATCATGGTGCCAAGGGAAGGCCCCAGCGAAATCGTCAGGAATCAAGCCATGCACGGCCCGGAGTCCGCGCACCGCAGTCTCCAGCGCCTTCGCGTGTTTGCATTTTGAAAAATGGATCGTGGCGAGGATATGGTAGGGCCGCAGCAGCTGCCGACAATCGCGGATTGTGGATTCGCAGATGGCCGCCATGCGCCTTTGATGTATCAGCCCATCATCGAAAGCGTCGACCAGCCGGTCGAATTTATCGGACGTCTCCTGCGAGCCTGGCGCAGTAAAGACGAACGCCCCGGACTTGTCTGCAAAGATCTTGAACTCCATGGCTGGCTCCCCCAATCTGGCGTGAATTCGATTGTAGGCAGCGGCAGCAGGCGCAGGCTTTGAGAACGATCAACGGTGCGGCAGGAAAGCACAAGCCCTGTTATTGTTTGCCTTTTTGATAATTGTGAATTCAGTGGAAGAAGAAGTAGTGATCAAGCGTCACCCCATAACGGCCGGCATCATCGGAATCATCACGGTGGTGTATTCGTTCATCGTCTTTGTCCTGGTCTTGCTCAACACCGACATGTTCAGCTATGGCGTGATGTATGGCCTGGTTGCAGTCGCCCCGTTCCTGCTGGTATTCGGTGCCGTTGGTGGAGCGCTGTTCTTCCGAAGCCACTCACTTGTCCACCAATTCTGGCTGGCTCCAGCGCTGTTCGTTCTTTACTTTGCAGTGCTTGGCGCTGCAACCACCAGCTCGTTCGCCTGACTGGCAATGATCGAATTCACCTGGACCTACCTCCAGATCCTGGAGATCGTAAGAGCCCCGCTAACCGTCATGGCAGCGGGCATCTTCGCAGTAATGCTGCAGATTCAGCTGGTTCAGCGTCAGTCGCCTTTGCGTTGGCTGGCGATGCTGAACCACGCAATACTCCTGCAGTTTGCAGCCGTGATCGTGGCATGGCTCCTGAAAGGTTTGCAGTACGACCGGGACTACTACTACTTCATTTTCGACTTCTTCCTCATCACCTGGACATCGCTCCCGTTCTTCGTGCTGACATCCCTGCTGCCACTGGCCATGCGGCTGCGCCAGCGCAAACTCAGTTCACGGTGAACGTCCTGCTGGTTCCCGTCAAGCCATAGATGGCGCCATTCCAACCGTTCTTGTAATCGCCGTAATGCCGAATGCGATACTGCCCGGCCGCCGCATCGGCAGGAATGGTCCACCCGATCACCGCCTGCGAAGTACCCCACACCGGATCGACCCTCACCCAGCGATAAGTGGTATTCCAGTCCCCATCCACCGCCACGGTGCGCCACGCTGCGCCATCCCAGCGCTGCACCTCCAGGAAGGTACCGTTAAGCCGCAGGTTGTTCTTGGGATGCCCCGTCCAGAAGGAAACCTCAACGCGCTGGCCCCGCGAATAGCTCGCATTCGCCTGTTGCACCACATCGCCAAAGCTCTTGAAGATCGGCGTGTTATCCAGCACCACCCCGGTCTGGAACGACATCTGGTTGCCGCTCAAATCCCGCACCGGCGCGCTGCCGCCAACGGCCGTGCCCTGCCTTAGCGCCGTCGCCAGCTCATGGAAGGTTTGCTGGTAAGCCCCCAGCGTCCACTTGCCGAAATGCGTGGAAGCGCCCTCGTAATGCTGCGCATCGTATTCCTCCGGTGTGGTGACATAACCCGAATAGGCATTCGCATAACCGGCAAACACCAGGTGCCGCACATCGGGCCCTAAGGCCGCCCGGACGGTGTCGCGCACCCGCCTCCCAGACATGATGGTGAACTCCGCCGGCGCCGCAATGATCGCCAGCTGCCCGATGCGCACGATGGAAACCGGCAGCACCTCCGGCGACCAGGGGAAGGGCGCCTGGGTACCCGTCGACAGCAATACCGGCTTCACTCCATGGCAATCGCGCACCCACTGCGGCGCCGGCGTGATGATGCCGCCCAGTGCCTGGAAGAACGGATTGCCCGCCAGGTCGCCCTCGTTGAAGCCATCCAGCCCGCGCCCATCTTCCGTGCCCGCTGCAAACGCAGTGCCGATAGCCGCCGGACAAGTGCTGCGCGCCACCCCATCCGCAAACGGCGCCGCCACCGTCACGCGCGAAAAATCGATATAGCGCTGCCGGTAATCCACCGGCCCCGCCAGCGTCTCCAGCGCCCCGTTGTAGATGGACAGCGCCTTCTGCAACTGCCGCTCGCCGATGATGCGCGTGTTATCGAGTTCATTGGCCGTAGGACCAGTGCCATCCAGGTTCAGGTTCGGCGTCATGTCGCCCGCGTTCGACTGCGCAAAGGCGGCCACGAAATCGCCATCCGAGTTGTAGCGCACGCCCTTCAACTCATGCTCCCAGCGCCACTCCGCATAGCCCTTGTTATCCGGTGTGATCAGCCGGTTCATCGGCGTCATCGACACGCCATGCGTAGCGAACCAGCTGATCACGCCCACATCGTTGCCGCCCTGGCGGAAGCGCAGCACCGTCATCTCCGGATCGATAGGGCGCCCCCAGCGATCGCGCTCCGACTGCGGATTGCGCTGGTAGGCCGGCAGCGAACGGTTATTGCTCGCATCCGTCAGCTCGCCCTTGCCGATAGCGATGCTGCCCGGCTTCAGGTCGCGATGCGCCTTGTCGATCGCCGCCACAATGCCGCTGACGATCGCATCGAAGGTGCGCGGGTTGAAACCATAGGTAGTGAAGTTGTACAGCGCGTAGTGCGAAAACCCGCCCGACCCGCCGTGCGTGTGCGTGGCGGACAGGATCACGTTCTCCGCCGAATACAGGCTGCCATACCGCGCCTGCAACTGCCGCAGCACCGCCTGCTGCACGCCCTGGAACACCATGCCCAGGTCATTATTGACGAAGACCATGCGCTTGCCGCTGGCCTGGTCCACCACGATAAAAGCCCGCGCCCGCTGCCGCATGTGGATGCCCGCCGACACCTGCGAGGTCGAGCCATACCCCATCATGCCCACTTCCGCCGCCTCGCCCGTGATGTCGGACATGCCGCGCCCGACGAGGAAAGGATCTGCATATGCCGCACTACAAACCACGCTTGCGCCCAACAGAGAAACCAGGCGCACGAACCGAATGAGCTTCGTCATGACTGTCCCCTTTGCCGCTGCTGTTTGAAAAACGACGAACTGGGAGAATAACAGTGTTTTTCTGTTGCCCGATGATTTTGCTCAAAACGCCACAGTAGCAAGTGAGAAGCCGGAAGTTTCGGAATATCAGAAATTCAATGTATCAGTCACGAGATTTTGAACAAATTTCGGCAAACCAGAAATATCTAGACTATACTGCCCGCTGACTCTCAACTTTCTGAAATTCCGAAATATGGGCCAGAAGAACTCCCCAGCATTGCCAGCAGTGCAGCTCATAAGCGACCTGGCCGATGTTGGCCGACAAGTACGAGCGCACCGCAAACTGCAAGGACTGCGCATTGACGATGCTGCGGCGCTCAACGGTGTCTCGGTGGATCTGTTGTCGCGGCTTGAAAACGGCGCAGGAGGTATTCGCACCGACAAGCTTCTGGCAGTGCTGGACGGTCTTGGCCTTGCCCTTGTCATCGCACCAAAAGACCACGAGCTTCTGCAACGCTTGCCTCAAGGTCGGCTAAATGGCAATGAGGCTACATGAACCAGCCAAATCACCAGCTAAGTTTATGGCTGCATAAGCGCCACATCGCCGACATTGGCTACGAGCCGCTCAACGATTCATGGTCCTTGCGCTACGCAGATGAATGGTCGGCAGACCGGCAAGCGTTTGCGCTTTCTCCAGTACTTCCGCTAGATGGGAAATGCAGTTCAGCTTCGATCCGCCGGTTCATCGAGAACCTCTTGCCGGAAGGGCGGGCGTTAGACATCGTGGCGTCAGCCCAAGGTGTCGCAAAGAGCAATACCTATGGCTTGATCCGCGCCCTGGGTGCGGAAACCACAGGCGCATTCCGATTCCTGCCGCACGGGGAAGATGGTAGTGCGGAGCCCGAGAGAATTCAGCCGCGAGAGATATCGCTTGCGGAGCTGGACGAACGAATCGGCGAACGCGAATCCCGCCCTCTTGTGGAATGGGATGGGAAGGTCCGGATGTCAGTCGCCGGTTACCAGGACAAGTTGCTGGTCTACGCAAACGGAGAGCCCGGCGACGTGCCAATTTTCTTGCCTGACTTCCCGCTGGCCTCCACTCACATTCTCAAGCCCGAACCCGCCGACGTGCGCCTGCCGCATATGGTGGCCAATGAGCACTTCTGCATGACACTGGCCCGTCGCCTTGGCCTGCCTGCTGCCAACGTAAGCATTCTTCGCACACCCCGCCCGGTGCTGGCGATTACCCGCTTTGACCGCGCAGCGCACAACGACACAAGTGGAGCATGGGTGGAGCGCAAGCACATCATCGACGCGTGCCAGGCCAGCGACCTGCCGGCCGCGTACAAATACGAGCGCAATATCGGCAGCATGGGCGATGCCGCGCTGTATCGCGATGGCGTGAGTCTTCCCAGGCTCTTCGGCTTGCTTGAACGTGCCACCCGCAAGGCGGCTGACAGGCTTGCCATGCTGCGCTGGTCGCTCTTCCAGCTTGTGATCGGGAATAGCGACGCCCATGGGAAGAACTTTTCCTTCTTCGTGCACCGGTCAGGCCTGCAAGCAGCACCCTGGTATGACCTGGTGAGCGTCGTGCAATACCCGCAGTTCTCGCACGACCTTGCCATGGCTTTCGGTGACGAATTCAATCTCGATCAGATCAAGGCATATTCGCTGGCCGACTTTGCCCAACGTTGCGCAATCGACAGGCAACTGCTGGTGCGTGAATGCCGTCGCATGCGGGAAGGCGTGCGAAAACATGCGGTGGAGGTGGCGAACAGCCAACCCTACCTGCCTGGGGAGCGAACGCTGGTGGACAAGATTGCGGAGTATGCCTTGTCCCAGGCAGATCGGCTGGCAGCATTGGCGGAGGAGGCAAGCCGTATTTCGCCGGACATGCTGTAATCAGCTCGAAGCGGGCATACGAAGCTACTGACGCAGATAGTCAGCCCGTCGCGCGAAGCAAAGCCTGCAGCGCAACAGGCCACGCAATCCGCTCCTGCTCGAGCCTCAGGCGATGACCCCAGCGATGCTCCTTCAATCCCTGGTAGACCGCGAGTTCCTCAGGGTGCAAGAGCGACAGATCCTCTGCAGCTGATTGCTCTGGCTCCGTGCTCCAAAGGGTGGAAAACTGCAGCAAGGTCGCCTCGTCCATCAATAGAGACTGAAGCTGGGGCATGTGGCCGCGGGCGCGATGCAGGATGGCGTAGCCATGGGTATCGATATCTCCCCAGTAAAGGCCATTGCAACGGCGGGTCCAGGGGATCTGCGACAGCACATCGACACGGTACCCCAAGCCGATGAAGGCGACGGCTCCCGGCAAATCCGGCAGGGCCAACCCGGTCTGCAGGTTTTCCACCACCAGCACGGTGGACGGTTCCATGGTCATGCCTGCCAGTTGTGCGGCAGGCGCACACATGTCGCGCAGGCCGTTAGTTGCGGCCCTGAGTGCGGGATCGAGCAGCCGCAGGTAGACCAGCGCGGGCGGCGCCTGCAAGCCGCAAAGGGCGTAGAAGTCGTCGCCGGGGCCGGGCAAACCGCGTATGCCGGCCAACAGCTTTGCCAGCAGTCCCTTGCGCGACTCGATCCACTTGGTATCCAATCCTGGGATAGGCAACTGGCGAAGATAGAGTCCAGATGCCGGATTGTCTTCGAGCCATGCCAACACGGCGTGGATGCGCGCGAAGTCGGTGTCCTCCACCTCCGCCAGGAGATTGAACAGGCGGGCCGCGACAGGCGCAAGTTGTGGCCAACGCTGGCACAGCGCCCGGTGGCGCTGTTCGGCGAGCTGCCAACGCGCCAGTTCACCGATCCACGCACACACCGCATGCGGCCCGTCCAGGCGCAGGGACTCGGGAAGGCGCTGCGTACCCAGCACGCGCCAGCGGCGCTCCACCCATTGCAGCTCGCCTTCGCCGCGCCATTCGCGCCAGGCGTCGGCCCAGGCGCGCACGGCCTCGGTTTGCTTCAATGCCTCCGCCTCGCTTGGCGGCCCAAGCGGAATGACCAGCGGCCATTGCTGGGCCGGATCGTCGCTGGCGAGCCATTCGCGATGCTTGCCGGCGAAACGCTTCTTCAGAAGTGCTTCGACTTCAGCCGGCAGCTTCAAGCGCAGCCTCCGCACGCATGTCGTCGGCCAGCTTCAACCGTCGTTGCGCTTCGTCATATTCAATCAGGAGCACACCCGATTCACGGCGGTCCCGGATCGCCACGAAACAGGCGCCGCCAATAAAGGGCTCCAAGGTCATGACGGACTTCAGTGGGGTCGCAACAATCATCTGGAAGCCAAAGTTGGCAAAGATATTCATGGCCAGCGCCGTGAACTCGTTGTCGGCCTTGTCGAAAGCCTCGTCCAGCACAACCGGTGCATAGACCGGAACCCCGCTGTCGCTACCGCCAAGCTGATAGCGCAGCGCCGCAGCGAGAACCGTTGTAGCCAGTTTCTGGCGCTGGCCACCCGACTTGCCGGCGCCGCTTTCCAGCACGTCATGCTCAACGCCCTGATCGTCATATTCGCGGCCAATGAATTCGACGTGCAGGCGTACATCGAGCACGGATTCGCGCCAGCGGCGCAGGTCCGCGTCCTGGCTCGAAAGGCGGCTGACCAGGCGGCGCAGTTCCATGAAGCGAGCCTCCGCTGCCTGCGGGTCGTCATTCCACGCGTGGCTGAGGGCATCGAGGATGTCCTGCTTGAATTGGCGCACTTCCGGCAATTGCCGGTCCTTGGGCTGGATCTGCAGGAAAGTCGTACGCTCCTCGTTGCGATTGAAGGGCACCTGGCGCAGGCTCTCGTTCACCAGTTCCATGCGAGCCAGGATGGCCTTGCGCGCGTCGCTCAGGTAGGTGGAGAGGGCGGCCAGGTTCTGGTGGCTCTGGTTGCGCAACAGGTCAAAGAAGCGTTGTTCATGGGCCGGCAGGCCATCCGTTTCCAGGCGCGCCAGTTTGGTGAAGAAGTCGCCGGCAGAAGGCAGTGCTGCATCCAGGCCTTCTGCATCGGCGCGCCATGTGCTGATGAAGGTGGAGAACTGCGCTTCGATGAACTTGACGCAATCGCCGATGTCTTCGCTCAGGCCGAGGATTTCGTCTGAAATTCCTTTGCGCACGGTGCGGTCTGCACTATCGACTCCCTTCAGCGTCGGCTGCTGCGGCAAGCGCTGGTAGCGCTCGTCCAGGCCGGCTTGCTGGTGCGGGGTCAACGGAATGATGGATGGGTCTTCCTTGGTCGCGGCCAATTGACTTTCGTGCTCATGGATCTTCCCTTGCAGCGACAGCAGCGCAACCTCTTCACTTTTCATTGCAGCAGCTGCCTGCTGTACCAGATCGCGCTGCTGGCGCAGACGTTCATCGATCGCCTGGAGATTGGTATTGCTTTCGCGGATTGATGCCAACTGGCGGTCGATAGCGCTGATGCGCTGGACCAGCGGTTCCACTTCGATCTCCTGCCATTGCAGGTTGACCAGGGTCTGGCACTGCAGCACGCGCATAGCGGCTTCGCGGCGATGCTTGCCAAGCGTATCCAGTTGGTTTTCCAGCCCTTCCTGCTGCAGGCGCAGTTGCTGGTCCTGCTGCTCGTAGAGGGCCAGCTTGTCGCGGTTATCGAAACCCAGTACCCAATGGCGCCTGTCGTTCACGCTGCTGCGGTCATCCTTCTCGTGCCGCGAGCGGTTATGTTTGACCTGGCCCTCGCGCGTGAGCGCACGCTCCGGGGCAGCGCGAAAGGCCTTCATCGAATCAACGCATTCATAATCGAAGCGCTGGCGCAGGTCGCCCTGCAGCCATTCTGCAAAGCGACCGCCCTTCACATTGAGCTTGGCAACCAGGGACGCGGAGCGCAGTGGCCGCGCCTGCGGCTGTTCGCTGCGGCTGGTGCGGAGGTAGACCAGCTTTTGCCCCAGGCTTGCGTCATTGGCGTAGCTGGACAAGGCCGCATAATGTTCTTCATCGACCAGGATCGAGAGCGCAAGGCCGTGCAGCACGCGTTCAATGGCGCCGCGCCAGGCTTCCTCTTCCGGTTTCACGTCGAGGAGTTCGCCTGCAAAAGGCAAGGCATCCGGTCCTACGCCGATGGCGATGGCCAGCTGGCGCCGCATTTCCAGCATGTGGGCCGGGATATTGCTCGGCTGGCGGCGCAGCGAATGAAGTTCTTGCAAGACTGCGTCGCGTTTGCGCTTGACGTCGTCACGCGCGCGGCCCAGTTCCAGCAGGCGGTCTTCGCCGGCGGCTTGCTGATGCCAGTCGTCCAGCTCCTGGCGCGCCTGGCCGACCAGGGCGGCAAAACCCTCGGGCGAGCCGGCAAAGCTCCAGTCCAAGGCCTTGCATGCATTCACGGCCTGAGTGCGCTTGGCCATGCGTCCGATGCGCTGGTCTTCCACCAGGCGGCGTTCGATTTCCAGTTGCTCGATCCTGTCCCCACCGGCCGCGCTGCGTTGCTGCTCCAGGTCGCGCAAGGACAGCTCTCTGTTTTCCAGCGTGCCACGCAACTGTTGCACGCGGCCCGACATGCCATCGGCCTCGATGCGCAGTTCCGCAATATGCGTTGCCAGCAGGCGCATACGCAACTGCTCCCGATAGCTGTTCAAGCCGGCCTCCAGTTCGCGCAAGCCGTTGCTTTCCAGCCGCAACTGCTCCATCTGCTGGTGCCGCGCACGCGCCGGCGCCAGGGTCTGGACTTGCCTGCGGGCGGTCACCACCGATTGGTGCGCCTCGTTCAGCTCTCCGAATTCATTGACTAACCGGTCCGCTACCTCGAAGGTTTCCGGCTTTTCCAGCATGAAGTCGCGCAGGAAGGTGTTCAGGTCGCCGACGTTCTTGGCCGACTGCGTCTTGTGCAGCAGGCGCAGCGCCATTTCATTGTCGATCCCGAGCAGGCGGCAGAAGCGCTCGCAGTAAGGGGCGAAGTCGTCCTTGATATGGGCGCTGGGGTAGGCTTGCTTCAGCTTGCGCACATCGAAGTTGGTGCTGCCGAAGTCCTGCAACTCGCGCAGGTCGAATGGTCGCTCCAGCACCAGGAAGAGGCGCTTGACGTCGGTATTGGCATTGCTGTTCCCGCGCAGCCAGAACAGCTGGACCAGCACTACATCCTGCCCATTGCTGTTGTGGTAGTGCAGCGCAATGGCGGACCAGGTGGTAGTTCCGCCGCGCAGGTAGCGTGTGGTGGTGACGCCGGACGTGCCGTCGCTTTGCGCCGACCAGGCGCCGCGGATGTAGCTGGCCAGGTTGCGGTCGCGGCCTTTGCGGTCGGCCTCGCGCGCCGCCGCGTTGAAGTCGATCCAGCGCGGTGGCACCAGCAGGGCGGAGAATGCATCCAGCAAGGTGGACTTGCCTGCGCCGGAAGGGCCGACAATCAGGAAGCCACGCTCGCTGATCGGGATCTCATGCAGGCCGCTGAACGTACCCCAGTTGTACACCTGCAGGCGCGCCATTCGGAACTGGTCGTTCATTCCTCGTCCTCGCCATCGTCGAGGGGTTGGCGCCCCAGGTCGGGTGTTTGGCCGGCAGCCATGGCGTCATACAGCGAGGTCAGCGCCACAATCTCCTCGGCGGTAAACAGCAGTTTCAGCGTCGGCGAAATCTCGAAACGGTCTTCACTGGCGCGGATCTTCTGCAGGATATTGTGCTTCTTCATCTTCTCGATCGACGCGGCGATACGCTTGGTAAAGCCGGCGCGGTCGGTGCTGGCGGCACGTTCGTACAGCACCAGGTTCTCCACCATCTCGTCACGCGAAACCACAGCGCGTTCGCCATGCGCCTCGGCTTGAGTCAGGCGCTGCCGAAGGAACAGCACCAGAACGGAGTCGATGAAGGTGAGCTGGGCGCGGCGCAACAGGATCGGCACCTCCAGGTCGCCGGCATCCACCTGGCGGGTGAAGGCCACCTTCATGTCGCGGTCGATCACCAGTTCCAGGAACAGGTCGTGCAGGCGACGCTGGATGACGGCCTCGTCGCGCAGCAGCACCGGCCAAAGTTTGGCATGGCGGCGCCCTTCCAGCGAGGGGCCGGACAGCAGTTGCACCAGCACGCGGCGCGTGTCCAGCGGCAGCTCGCCCGTATCGTTGATGAATAACGCAGTAGGCTGGGGCGCTGGTTCAGCTTGCGACTCCGCCTGCTCTGGCAAGTCCATCCTGTTGATCCTTGAAGAAGTAAATTGCTGGTATTGTAGCCCTACGCTGGACATTGTCGCCGCCAAACCAGGATACGGTCTCGCTATCCTGCGCCACCATGCCGTAGCGGCTGCCCAGCGACAGCAGGCCTATGACGCTGCCCAGGCCCTGTGCCGCCGGGAATACGGCCAGTACGTCCGCAATGGAGGCTTGCGTGCGCGTGGCAAGTACCGCCTGCACATTGGAGGCCAGTGTACGGAAGTCGATTTCCGACTGGGCCACCAGCTCGCCGATGGTAGCCAGGTCGATCGGGGCGGCGGCGCCGTCGGCCATCCGGTCCGGCAGGGCCTGCAATGCGGGATCGTGCAGCAGCCATTGCGACAGCGAGGACAGCTTGCTGCTGGTCAGCTCCAGCGTGAAATTGAGGGTGTCGGTTGCCTTGACTTCCTCTTTTAGCGCCAGCGCCGATCGCTGGGCGGCGCGCAACAATTGCGTGAGGCGGCGCTGCTCCATGAATTCCCTGCTTTGCACGAAATGCTTCAGGCTGCGGGCGAAGGATTGCAGCACTTCATGGACGATGCCGCCTTGCTCCAGCAGCGTGCGGGTAAGGCGCAGCAGAAACTTACGCTCGGCTGGGTCCAGCGCTGCCACGAAGTCGCGCGACATCAACTGGTCCAGCGCATCTTCCAGCGTGGCGGATTGCACCGGATCGGTCAGCAGGCGCCAGAAAGCCGCGAAGGTGCGTCCCGCCTCGCTTTCACCGATCAGGTCGATGCCTGCGAAAAGGGAATCCAGCACTTCACCGCGGCTGCCATCGTTGTCCATGATGCGTTCACGCAGTTCGCGATTCAGTTGCTCGAACTGGTCACGCACGCGGCGGAAGTCGCCGGCCAGGTTGTCGGCGAGCGCGATGATTTCTCGCGTGCGTTCAAGGGCGGCTGCTTCCGGCAATACCTGAGCCTTGCCCTGCTCGATGGCAGCGATCTCACGCTCAATACGTTCCTGCTCTGCGCGCAGTCGCGCGACTCGGCGGGCTTTGTCGGCATCCGTATCGTCGGACAGCTTGGACAATGCGTCGATCACCAGGCCCAGGCGGCTCTCGGTCGCGGCACTATGTGGCTTGGACAAGCCGGATACGAAGCGGATCG